>VTLG01004538.1_pt1 | contig 18815 bp, 22 predicted proteins | sample 4694571 | NCBI WGS metagenome assembly VTLG01 (sample SAMN12604809, study PRJNA352737) | marine metagenome | biome: ENVO:00000447; feature: ENVO:00000209|ENVO:00000569|ENVO:01000036; material: ENVO:00002151; isolation source: viral sequences binned using virsorter ...
CCATCTATATGTATGCCACCAGATTGACCTTTATGATGACCATTAAGATAATGTCTTAATAGTTTCATGCCAGGATTAATTTGTTCCCATATCTCTTTAACCCAATCTTGCTCTATTTCATATTCTTCTCTTGAAGTATCACTACCGCCAAGATGAATATGTTTATAACCAGGAGTTTTTGCTTCTTTCTTCATTTCTTCAGATGAATACCAACCGTCTTGCCAATCTAACTTCATAGCAATATCATAGTATCTTTTTATATCTTCTTCAGGTATTGTACCATCTGAAGCTCTAATAGTCCTATGCCAATCTTTTTTAGTTAGATTACTAGCGTCAGCAACGTGATATCCACCATCAGGTTGTTTAATTATCATATCACTCATAATTTACCTACTGTTAAATGTTTCACTACGCCTCCTTGAGGCACCCATTGTTTATGTTTATTTTGAAAGTCAGATAGTTTCTTTGCTTCATCTTCAAAATGAGCAGCTGCCAAAATACTACCAGTTGGTCTTTCTATTACCAACCATCTCATCTTACCTTGCCACTTACTCAGTTTTGTTTCATAAAACATTTTGTTTTTAGAAACTGACTTTGCTGGTTTTCTATCACCAGGAAAGCTCCTGACCTTACTGTTTCGTTTCTTCTTTTTTCTCATCTTTTACTAGTGCTTCGTCTGTTAAGCCTTTAGTTATTATATCTTTATGATGTTTAATCAAAACTTTTGTATTGTCAAATTCTATTGACAATTGTTTCTGTCTCGCTTGTTGTTGCGAGACTTGTACAATTGAAGACTTTACCTCGTCTGAAAGTTTAGACTCATCATAAGACTTACCGTCAATGGTGATTGCCATATTATTCTCCTTTTAATTGTATATTACTTGCAGCCATTTTACCACGCTGCTCAGTTAATTCATAATCAACTGCTTGTCCATCTTTTACAGATGAAATGTTAGCAGCCTGTAATGCTGACACATGTAAAAAAGCGTCTTTATCACCATCATCTGGTGTAATAAATCCAAAACCTTTTTTAGTATCAAACCATTTTATTTTTCCTGTAGCCATTTTATTCCTTTTTAGGTCGTTATATTTTAAAATCTGAGAACTGACCTGTTTTTTTCTCAAATTTTCTTTCAGTTGTTTGTCCACTATCAACTAAATCTGTTTGTGCGTTTTGTTCAACGTCATAAAATCTCATCTTTGATCTATCAACACCTAATATAAATTTTCTATTTACTGTTGGATCATTATATCTATTCTTTAATTGTTTAACCATAATCTGATTCTTATCATCTAGTTCCTCACTAGATATTAAAGCAAACATAAAGTCAGCAGTTGCAGGTAGACCAAAACTTTCAGATGTATCTTCAAGACCCACATCACTACTTACAAAACCACCTCTAGTAGTTTGAGTAGCAGAGAATATAGGCAAATCATTTTCTACTGCCATGCCTCTTAATTCTTCAGCGATTGCCTTGATGTAAGTATAACTGTTGACGTTTGCACCTGTTTTAAATCTAGCACTAGAACATATATTTAAATAATCTATAAATACGATATCAGGTTTAAATGATTTCTTTAATGCAAGCTCTTTTATCAATGCTTTGAAATGACCTGTATGAGCAGACGCAGTAGGATATTCTTTGATAATTAATTGACCTGTTGTCTTGCTTTGTAATTTGTTTATCTTTGTCTCATACATTGCATATGGCAATTCTTCTAGATCACTCATGCCAACATTTAATAAGTTAGCGTCTATTCTTTCAGCAATTCTTTCTTCAGCCATCTCTAGAGTAATATACAAAACATTCTTGCCTTGTAATAATACAGATGAAGCAAGGTGTGTCATAAACATAGTCTTACCAACACCAGTACCTGCAAGACAGATATTTAAAGTCTTACTTGGTATACCACCTCTTGTGATCTTGTTAAAATATTCTAGGTCTAATTGTAATCTTTCCTCTTTCTTTTTATAGAAATCAAATCTTTCTTTTGTTTCTAATAGATAATCATGCCCTACTTTTTGATCGAAAGAAACAGACAATGCCTCTGATAACATTTCTGGAAGATATTCAGGCGTGTGTTTTTTATCTTTGCCATCTATGATTTGTATGCCACCTAGAATAGCATTATGTATGGCACGGTCTTTACAAAACTTTTCTGTTGTGTCTCTCAACCAATCCATGTTGACTGGTTCTTTACTTAATGTAGAAATAATATCTGTAACCTTTTTGTATTCATCTTCATTTATACTTTTACTGCCATTCATCTCAATAGATAGAGCTTCTTTAGAGGGCAGAGCATTATATTTGTTTACAAAGTTATGTATCTCTGTAAATAATATCTTCTCTAATCTATCTGAAAAATATTCTTCTTTGATGAAAGGCAAAACCCTTCTGGTATATTCTTCATTGTAAATAAGATTACTTAATACTGTTCTCTCAATTCTTTCCATCTTTTATCTTTCTATCTTTTAGTTCCTCATCTAGTAATACAACTAATATATCACCAATATGATTAATAAATTCTTGACTATCTGTATCAGCGTCTATCTTATTTTCTATGATGGTATAGTCAAAGACCATAGGCAACGCACCCTCAGGTGTCTTTTCAGATTCAGGTCTGAATCCTACCTTGCCATATTTGTAAACTATACTTGCGAATGGACCACTAATTAATTTAAGCGCTGTAAAATCCTCACCAGGTTTTTCTACAAACACATAATCTTCCCTATGTTTGGGATTAGTCGTCTTGTGAAGTTTCGGGATTGTTATCTGTTTCTCCATATTTAAACTCTCTACTACAAACATCATCTAGTTGTTTTAGTATATCATCTGTAAAGTATTTTGTCGGGTCATTATTAATTGTCTTACCGAAAGTCTTAGAGCCATCTGGTAATTCAATTCTAGTAGAAACTTGTTTAAATATATTATGTTTTAAAGCCAAGTCTAGCAGACCGTAGTATCTATCTAAACCTTTGTCGTAGGTTAATCTAACATCTACAACTTTATTTTCTTTGGTTAGTCTCGATTTGTAATTTTTACAATGTATTATATTACCTATGATTTCTGTGCCATCTTTCTCTTTTCTTTTAGAAAGGTAGATGATTGATGACGCTGCATATTTTAATCCTGATCCACCACCCATTTCTTTTTGTGGGAACATTGAACCAACAACATCATAAGTATGATTAGTAATTATTAGAGGCACTTTTGCCTTACCTAGTTTTAGTGTCAATACTCTGAAGGCAGCCTTGACTATTTGTGCCCTCGTCATATCTTTTGTTTCTTTACCTGCTTGTGTATCTTCCATTTCTTTTGTAGTTGATAGCATACCTAAACTATCTAATACTAATAGTAATGGTTTTCTTTCTGATACATCTTGTTCTATGTATCTATCAAGCACAGTTATTGCTTGATGTCTAAACTCTTGTACAGTTGTCACTGGCATAATTACCATACGACTACTATCTATTCCTCGTTCTTCGATTATATCTTTTGTCACGGCTGACTCTGATTCAAAGAATATAACACCACCGTCAGGATTTTTATCTAGGAAGTTTTTACACATACCCAATACAAAGAAAGTTTTACCTGTAGCACTTTCACCTGCGATTGCTGTTATCTTGTTTGATGGTAGGCCTCTGTTTATAGAGCCGCCTAATAATGCGTTGAATATATATGAACCTGTATCTATAAATGAATCTACATCACCTGAAGCGCCATCTGATACCAAACTAGCATATTCATTACCAGTTTCTTTTATTACATCTTTTAGAAAATCACTCATTAATTATCCTCATTGTTATCATTATCTATTATACTATATCTATTTATTATGTCAAGCAAAGAACTCATCTAAATTATTTTTTAATTTAAACTTATTAATATTGTTTTGATTGTACTCTACTTCTTTGGTTAAGTTAAATGGCATTATGTTTGTTTTTTTATATGTTGTCTCACCTGGTTTTTTTATCTTCCATTCTAAATCTTTATCTTTTGGATAATTAATAGTCCATTTTTCTGTGCTATTTTTTAAATATTTTCTCATTTTTTTATTCATGGGTAAAATATATCTAAATTGTTTACCCTTTACTCTACTTAATTCTAATTCTTTTAACTGTTTAGGATTAGGTCTACTACCATACTTGTAATTTTTTGTATTTGGTAATTGACTTTGTATTGTTCTAGGATGTACCTTCTCACCTTTTTTGGTCACATATGTTTCTGTCCAAATATAACCTCCATATAAAAAATTAAACGCTTGATAAACATAACCTGCTTTACCTACTAATCCATCTGCCCAAGTAAACAAATATTTTAAATCTGGTTTATTATTTTTCAACCATCTTAATGCACTTGATAACATTTGTGTCTCACTATTTTTACCCATACTATCGTCCATACACATTTTACCTATCTCAAAATAATCTTTTGTATCTAATTCAGGAAACAATTTTTGTATAGTATGTTTAGGTCTTGTCCCCCAACCAAAAGTTATAACTCCTTGTAATACATTGTCAACATAATAACCACAATAGTGTTTTGTTAATCTAGGCATGACTGGAGAATAATGCCTAGACATTATGAAATCAGCAGCCTTGACCTTGTGTAATTCTTTTATCATGCAAAAAATTCATCTAAGTTTGCTTTTCTAGATTGTTTAAATAAATCCTCTTTAGGTCCAAAGCACCATACGTTTTCTATAAACATCTTGTTCATAAAATCTGCTTTTTCTTTTTCATCTTTGAATAGTGTATCTGATTTTGGTCTTTGCATAATTCTCATGCCAATCTGACCCATGAATTTGTCTTTTAGTTTATTTACCAATTCATCACTTGATCTGTATCTCGTGCCTTTGATCTTGGGATCCATAATATTTACAAACATAAATTTAGAAACTGCCATTGACTTCTCTGCAACTGGTAAATAAAAATCATCACGCCATCTTTCATACTCATTAAATTTAGACCATGATTGATCTGTTTCAAACTCACCACCTTTATTATATTGTTCAGTAGAGAAGTAAGGTGGAGAGGTAAACGCAACATCTATTGGTGGTAATTTATGATATGGTAAATCTTCAGCACCACATCGCCATATAGTTACCTTTTTAGGTTTAGATAATAATTTATTGTATTTTGATATCTGCTCATTATATCTAGCATAAGTGTTAGGATTAGGATCACAGCCATAATATTCTTCGGCGTCTGAAGCAAAGAAACCTGCAAGTCTATCACCCCAACCACAACTTGTATCTAAAACTCTTTTAGCATTTGTCATCTGATAAATTGCTTTTGCAACAACAGGTTTAAATTGTGTTGCAATATATGTGCCTAATCTAAATGCTGATATATAACTCTTGTCATTTAATTCACCACCTAGTAATTGTTCAGACTCATTGCCATCTAAATCTTTTATCTTAGATAATTTTACACCGTTGATACCTCGCCATATAGGACCTAAGCATTTCCAGATATCATATGCATTACCATTTTCCCATACTTCTTTTGGCGCTCGAAAGCCATAACTGCTACACTCCAGCCTTAGGTCTTGCATGAAGTAATTACTTACATCATTATATGTGCTTGGCCCATTTATCAAACCAAGTCCATATTTGCTATATGAATATTCATAGTCATCATATTTTTCAAAGACCTCTTTGTCTACCTGTTCTTTTGGTATACAAATAGAATTAGTGTCAAACTTTTGCAAGTTATAAAAACACTCTCTCATTGTATCTTCGGATATTTCTTTTAACGGAAATACAGGTCTTTCTGTTGCAATATAATCGGCAAGATTTTTTCTCATCTCCTCTTTGCCATATTCTGCGTTCATAGACTCAAACGTCTTGTTGTCTAGTATGGGCAGTTTGTCTTCTCTAGCGGCGGCTAATAGACGGCTATATAGTGTATTATTGCGAATATAGTCTTTCATTAATCTTTTACTTCTTCAAACTCAGCGTCAACAACATTATCATCTTTCTTTTTTTCTTCCGTTTTAGGTCCGTCTTGTGCTGTTTCTTTTGCCTGTTCTTGCATATCTTTATAAACAGCCTCACCTAGTTTCATGGATGCTTCTGTTAATTCACCAGTTTTCTTTTTGATATCTTCGGTATCATCACCTTTCAATGCTTCTTTTAGATCATTGATACTAGTTTCTACTTTACTTTTTTCCTCAGCAGATACTTTGTCACCATGTTCTTTAAGAGCCTTCTCGGTAGAAGCGACTAGACCATCAGCATGATTTCTTGCCTCTATCTTCTCTTTGATCTTCTCATCTGCTTCTTTATTTGCTTCTGCGTCTTTGACCATTTGATCTATCTCTGCTTCTGATAATCCACCAGACGCTTGTATAGTAATCTTTTGTTCTTTACCTGTGCCTTTGTCTTTAGCAGATACACTTACAATACCATTTGCGTCTATATCAAATGTAACCTCAATCTGTGGCATGCCTCTTGGTGCAGGTGGTATACCATCTAACATAAAATTACCTAGTGCCTTATTATCTTTTGCAAGTTGTCTTTCACCTTGTGTCACCACGATATTAACTGCTGATTGATTATTTTCAGCAGTAGAAAATACCTGACTTTTCTTTGTAGGTATGGTCGTATTCTTTTCAATAAGTTTTGTAGATACACCACCAAGTGTTTCAATACCTAGTGATAGTGGTGTCACGTCTAATAGCAATACGTCTTTGACATCACCTTGTAATACACCACCTTGAATAGCAGCACCTATGGCAACTACCTCATCTGGATTAACACCCTCATGTGGTTTCTTACCAAAGAATTTTTCTACCTCTTGTTTTACCTTAGGCATTCTTGTCATACCACCAACTAATATAACCTCACTTATGTCTGTTGATTTTATATCGGCGTCTTTTAATGCTGTTTCGCAAGGTGCAAGTGACCTCTTAATTAGACTATCTACCAAACTTTCAAATGTTGCTCTGTTTAGTTTTACATTTAAATGTTTAGGTCCTGCTTGATCAGCAGTTATGAATGGTATATTGATCTCTGTTTCAACAACAGATGATAATTCACATTTTGCTTTCTCGGCTGCTTCTCTAACCCTCTGCAATGCTAGATTGTCTGATCTCAGGTCCATGCCTGTATCATTTTTAAATGTAGATAATAAATGATCTACGATTGCATTATCAAAGTCTTCACCACCTAGTGATGTATCACCATTTGTAGATTTAACCTCAAATACGCCATCACCTAATTCAAGTATAGATACATCAAAAGTACCACCACCTAAATCATATACTGCAACTGTGCCTGATTTCTTTTTATCTAGACCATATGCAAGTGCAGCTGCTGTTGGTTCGTTTACAATTCTTTTTACATCAAGACCTGCTATCTTACCAGCGTCTTTTGTTGCCTGTCTTTGTGAATCATTAAAGTAAGCAGGCACAGTTATGACTGCCTCTTTGACCTCTGATCCTAAATATTTCTCAGCAGTCTCTTTCATTTTCTGTAAAGTGAAAGCAGAGATTTGTGATGGCGAATACTTTTTATCTTTTGATTCTATCCATGCGTCTCCATTATCTGCTTTGATAATTTTATAAGGTGTTGTCTTGATATCTTTCTGCACAGAGCCACCATCAAACTTTCTACCAATTAATCTTTTAACTGCATAGATAGTATTCTCAGGATTGGTTACGGCCACTCTTTTTGCTGGCATACCAATAAGCGTTTCATCGCCAAAAGATACTACTGATGGTGTCGTTCTTTGACCCTCAGTATTTTCTATTACTTTTCCTTGTGTGCCTTCCATTACAGCGACACAAGAGTTTGTTGTTCCTAAATCTATTCCAATTATTTTACTCATTATATATTTCTCCTTTCTATATTATATAATAACGATTCTTGAAATGTCAAGTGTCTAAAAAAAATCATCTAAAGTTGCCTTCTTTTCAAAATTCCAACCGATTGCATTAACAATAAATCTTAGTGGTTCTAAAAAAGATTTTGTAAACATCTCATCATAATCAATATATTGATGTAAGTTAAACTCTTTTGGCAACTTACTTGTGAAAGATATTACATGCTCTCTTATAGGATTTGGTTCTTTTAATGTTATAAATTTTATTTTATCACCGTCTTGTATTATTTCATACTTTCTTAATTGTTTTTTCTTTAACATATTATTATAGATTAAAGCACCTTTGACATGAATAGGTGTTGACTTTTGATATATGTCTTTTGATGAACTATATTTTTTTAGATTATTACAACTTCTAGGATATGCGATATCTTCAGGTGATAATTTTTTAAAATGTGTTCTAAAATTTTCTATAAATTCTATCAATGAACTCTCATCTTTATTCATAATAACTTTTAGTGCTTCTTTAATTTTAACACGACAAGGTGCAGGAGTTGATGACTTAACAGCCTCGATACCCATGATCTTTAGTTTAGGTTCTTTTAGATCAAGACCTTCTTCATTAAATACATTTAGAATATATCTTTTCTTAGCAGTCCATATACCTTTGTTGGCAATCACTTCTCGTTTCATAAACATTTTCTGGTCATATGCTTTCACATATTCTGCCAGTCTAGAAAAACTTTTGTCAATATATGGTTGTAGTTTTTCTTCACAAAATTTATCTAATACTTTCACAATCTTTTTATTATCTGATTTATCTTTAAATATTTTATTGACAATAGAATCTAATTTAATATAGATAGAATCTGTATCAGAGGCAACAACATATACATCATTACTAGTTTTTAATAATTTATTTAGATATGTATTTACGTCTCTTTCAATCCATCTGATAGTAAGTTGACCTGCCATAGTAATACCCTCAGCATGTCTTACATCAAAGTATTTGAAGAATTGATTACCGATAGCACCATAAGCACTATTCAAAGCAATCTTTCTTGCAAGTTGAATATTATAATTTTTTGATATGTCGTTTTGTAATCTTTTATCGCCTGTCTCTTGATACAATGCTTTTGCTTTTGTCATCTTATCTTTATAGATAACTCTTTCTTTGTATAGTTTATCCATCAACTCAGGTAGAAAGCCTTGTTTGTCTGTCCTAAACTGAGCACCATTGGGAGTGATAGTCCTCATGTCTAGGTCAGACAAATCAGATTTTTGATTTAACATATTTTCTACATTCACACGATTCGGTTCATAACCAACCATAGTCTCAGGAGAGATATTATATTGCATAATTAAATGTGGATATAGACTATTCAAATCAAAACTTACAATCCAGTTGTGAAATCCTACGACAGGATCTTTTACATAAGCGCCTTCATACGCTCTTGACTTTTCTGATTCTTTATTAGCAGGCACTACAATATTTTTAGATTTTAGATGATTGAATATTATAGTATCCCACATACGAACTTGACCAAATACATCTTGATAGTTTACCTTCGCCTCATAGGCCATGGTCAAATGTAATTCAATTAGTTTCATCTTGTCTTCTAACTTATCAACTAATTCAACGTCTTGGATATTATATTCAATAAACTGTTGATAATCTTTTGTATAAAATTCTTTAAATGTATCATAGGGATTTTCATGTTTGTTCTCGCCTAATTCTACCTCACCAATGTAATCTAACTTATAACTCTCACGTCTAACGAAAGTATGTTTACGATACAGGTCAAGATAATCTAGAGTAGCAACACCCATGATATCCCAATACTTTTGTTCCTTGTTGAAACCTTTAGCAGTAACCCTAGCACTTTGTTGTGTCACCACACCCCAAGGACTAAACTGTAAAAGATATTCATCACCCATTAGTCTTCTAAATCTATTCATCAAATAAGGCATGTCAAAGAACTTAACATTCCAACCTGTGACGATATCAGGATTATACTCTAACCAGAACTCTTTAAACTTTTCAATCAAATCTCTTTCAGTAGCACACTTGACAAAATTTACATCTGGCCTATCATTGACAAAATTATTCATGCCAAAAACAACTATCTTTTTTGTAGTGTGTTCTTTTGCTGTGATCGATATGATAGGTTCTATAGCTTCATCAGCGTCAGGAAAACCATTCTCACTTTCACATTCTATATCGATTGTGATTAACCTTATCTGTTTTATATCCCAATCTATCTTATCGGGGAACTGATCTGCAATAAAAGGATATTGATATCTAGTATTACCAAAGTATTCAAAGCCACTAACGTCTTCATACTCATCAATCCATTTCTTGGCGTCAGGTATACTATCAAAATCTATCTTGCCTGCATTACGACCATCTAGTGTTTTATATTTTGATTCTTTGTTTGAAGGCACAAATAGAGACGGTCTATAATTAACTCGATATTTCTTGTGACTACCATCATGGTTTACACCACGAACCAATAGTCTGCCACGATATGGCAATACCGATGTATAGAACTTCATATATTATATTTGTGTATTATTAAAATGTTTTCTTAATGTGATTAATTTTTCCTCTGCATTTGCAAGTTGATCGTTTAATTTATCTAACTCTGCTATGTGTTGAGGGTGTTCACCTATTGCAACAGGATTATCAAAATATATAATCATAGTTGATTTTGCCGAAGCAATATCTGATTCATATTTTTTTTCTAATGCCTTGTATAGATGATTATCTGCTTGATGATTTTTTGCCATGTTCACTCCTTTTCATTATTAATAATTATAACATAGTTTACTTTATTTGTAAAGCAACTACTATCTTTTTTCCAATGGTAAATTAACTCCTCTTGTATCATTGCCATCGCTTCTTTCAATCCAATGTGAAAGGACAAACTTTCTATTTGGATTTACATTGACTTTAAATCTAGTCAATAAATCTCTATTAATCAAAAACGTACTTCTTGAATCTTTAGTTGTAAGACCAATTGGCACATCTGTATAAAACTTATTATTAAAAGTTAAATCAACCATTACTATTGGTCTCTTATCAACTTGATCCATTCTGGTTGCCTCTGAATAACCTTCTAGTTTACTTGTAAACTTCTTACCATCTTTTTCCCATTTCACAGTTTTATTTGATACGTCAAACTTATCAACTGTAAACATTGACGCCTGAGTACCATTACCTGTATCGAACTTAGCTCTAACAGGTCCATAACCATCAATAGTAATTCGCTCATGAAACCCTGCCTCTTTTGTGAAAGAGTGTTTTCTATGAACATCTTGGGTTAGATAATTAAATAAACCTTTTACAACACTATCAGGTGTTGTTTTTCCTATATGTGATCTGTCTCTTAATTTTGTGTTGTATAAAGCAAAATTAGATCCTATACCTGGCGATCCATTACACTCTAACACATAATAATTACCATTGACTATTGCGTGGTCAACACCAACCATATATGCACCTGTTGATCTAGCAGCGTCTAATACAACCTTACGCTCATCATCTGATAGATTGTATGGTTCTGTTTTTGCTTCTCTATGTTTGTTAGACCTAAAATCTTTCTTAGCACTTATTCTTTTTGTTGACGCCAACACTCTACCATCAATAACTATTGTACGAATATCAAAGTCAAACTCCATGTATTCTTGAATCAAAAGAGCAGCGTTAAACTTCCATAATGATTGTGCAACAGAGATTAAACTTTTTTCAGATTCAATTAGTGATACACCAATACCTTGTGTACCTGTTAGTGTCTTCATGACAACAGGATATTTACCACCTATTCTTTTGTGAGCATCCATCAAACTTTTTTCGTTTGATATCATAGCTGTTCTAGGTGTGGGAATATTATCTCGTTCAAAAGCGATGTATGCTGACATCTTGTTATCACAAGTAAGCATACCATTTCTAGTATTAATCATAAATGCACCAGCATTTTCAAATGTGGATAATAATGCTAGACCAGTCTCATCTTCAAGAACACCAGCACGAGCAAAACAAATTGTCTTTGATAACTCGAACTCTGCTTCTCTATCTTCGCCATCTATGTTTGATACAAACAAGGTACCTTTCTCTAAATCATTTTTAGATACCCATGCTTCAGATGTATTGATAATAAAACAAGGAATATTTCTTCTCTCACATTCCTTTTCTATCATTTTACTAACAACATTCTTGCTGTCAGCGTCTACCTTTGTTAAGATAGCAACCTGTATTTCGCTTCTCTGTACTTTCTCAGAGATAAACTCTCTAAACTTTGGTGCCTTCATCTATTTTTTTACCTATATTATATTTTGCTTGAAGGTCCCACTCGCTTTTTTCTTTGAAACTTAAAACTTTAATTTGTGATAGTGGTGCTTTCTTCTCTGCGACTTCTTTGTTTAATATAGCAATCAATCCCCAATCACTTAATAATTGAGCAATTGTATTTCTTCTCTCAGCGTCATTGTCAGAAAAGTTTGCTTCTTTACCATCTAAAGCAAATAACTCTTTGAAATGCACTATGAAATATCTTCCTTGTTTATGTAATATGTGACAAGATTGAAATAATTTTTTATCTTTTCTGGATGCCACACCTATTCGTGTAAGTGTTTCCCTGACCTTGAGAAAGTCATCAGGTTCTTTCAACTGTACCTCTAACATCTTTTCTGGATGCCAGATATTATCTAATTCATTCATTTGGTCCCACCCTTATATAATTTTTCTTTAATCAGCTTTATCTGATCGTTGGTGAGTATATCAAGAGCGGATTTTGCCTTATCATTACTATATCCATAATACTCTTTTACACACTCAATATCTTTTAATTTATTCGCTCTCAAAAAAGGACTAAACCTTTTCTTTGATCTAATACTATTTAGTAGAAACTGAAATTGCATATCCTTATCAACAAAATGATTACGATTCATTTCATTTACAAGCATTACACAATCTTGAAAACCAGATAATATTTTATTTACTATAAAGGAAGGATACTTTTTTTGCCATAATGTATCTTCAGAATCCATAAGATTCTTTTTATTGAAGTTTATGGCGTTAAGATAATCTTTTAATTCATAACTCATTTGAACTTGACCTGTGACATTAACTCAGTTAAACAAGCAACTAGATTAATCTCTTGGTCAGCAACAAACGCTGACTTGTATTGATAGTCAGCAATAATTAAAACAGCATGAGGTATTGTAGATGGCTCTAGACTTTGATATAGTGTATCATATATCTTTCTAAAAATCTTAACAGGATCATTGTCAAGGTTATTGACAACCCATTTTCTCATATCGCTAAACTCTTTATTTTTTAGATGTGTTAGTAATGATTTTAGATTTTCATCTGATACATTTACTAGAATACCAGCGTCTATTGTACCACTTACTGAATACCTTTGTAATTCATTTATTAGTTTTCTAAAATCAGGAAAATGCTTTTTAATTAATTCAGCAAGGACCTTATCTTCATAACTAATATTTTGCTCTTTTAAAATATAAACTGCTCTCTCAAATAATTTAGTTGCAAGTTTAGGTTTATCTTTTGGATTTACCTTGAACTCTATATTTGAAAATCTACTATGTAAAGGTTCTATGATTCTATTCTTGAAATTACAAGTGAGGATAAATCTACAATTCTTGTGAAACTCCTCTACAAAACCTCTCATGGCAGGCTGTGTCGATTGAGGATTTAGATAATCAGCCTCATCTAATATAACAACCTTTTTACCACCAGATAGTGATACAGTTGAAGCAAAGTTTTTAATCTTATTTCTTAGAACATCAATACCACCTTCTTCGGATCCATTAATCATAATCCAGTCACAGTTTAATTCTTCACATAATGCTTTCGCAACTGTGGTCTTACCTATGCCTGGTGTACCTGAAAATAATAGATTAGATAATTCACCTTTCTTGATAAAGGATTTAAATAGTGTCTTTAGAGAATCAGGTAATATACAATCATCAATAGTCTTTGGTCGATATTGCTCGACCCACAAAAAATCTGTATTCATTACAGACCTACTTTGTTATTGTACTATCTGGTTCTAAAGCAATCCAATATTCGATTGGTAACTTCTTATTCTTGAAATGTGAGATTGATTTTGATGATACAGAGACATCATAATCGCCATCAAGCATTTTCATATTCTCTACTTTAAAATAGAAAGTATAGTCTGCTGTAGCGCCTTGACCAACTGTAATATCAAATGAGTTAGATGTATCATTCTTCTTATCACAAACTTTTAAGATAATATCACCACCTTTTGTGCCTATCAAAGCAAGGTCAGGTGATTTTAATATTGCAGCCATTTTCAATAACTCTTTATAGTTTGATTCTGTCAAACTAAAAGTCACATCAGCCTCTGGCATATTAACTTCTTTTGTTGGTGATACTATTACTGATGGATCAGAATAATAATATTTAACTTTTGATCTACTACCCTCAGATGATATTGTCATATACTTATCTTTCAATGACAACTCTGGTTTTGAGAAACCAGATACTGCTGATAAAAATTCGTTTAGATCATATATGCCAAACTGATTTGTAAAACTATCAGAAACTTTTGCTTTGGCAAATATATTTCTCATTGTTGAGATTGTTGATAACTCATCACCTTCTTTAATCAGGATATTAGTATTAATACCTGCAAAGTTTTTTAGAGTATCGATTGTGTTTTGATTTAATTTCATAATATATCTTCTTTCAATTGTTTAATTTGATTATATCAAAGTTAAAGAGGCCTGTCAAGCAGGCCTCAATAAATGGTATGTTATTCTCTGTCAAGAGATTCCAATTCATCATCTTCAAGTCCAAGTTGAGCAAAAAATGATTTAACTTCTTTACCTTTGTCATTGTATAAATCTGATAAACCTTTTTCAACTAAATTATATGAAACTGATTCAGCAGTTTTACCTTTCAACATTGGTTTTAAAAAGTATTGTTGATTCTTTTTCTTTTTACCTGTACCAACAATCTCTTTTATTTTATCTTGAACATCAATAGAATCTATCACTCTAACATCAGGTTTTTGACTAGCAGTTAAGTAGTGTGCTAATCCAATAAGTAGTGTGACCGACATTGTTTTCTTGTCGTCCCAAGTTTTTCTAATAATATTAGAGGCAGTTTTTAAATGTCTGACCTCATAGTTGCTATAGTGTTTTAAAAAGAAAGCAAAACCACCTAAATCATAAGCGTCAACATCTGGATTTACTCCCTCTATATTCAACTTACAATTTTTCATAACTTCAAGAGTTGCTAATGCTTCTGGTCTTTTACCAGTAACCTGTGATTTAAATAAAGCACCAGCAGATACTTTAGAAGCCTGTCCGTTTCTTAATTCAAATTTATTTGCTTCTATCTCTTTTTCTTTTGTTGGTTTTGTACCTTTGATGTGACTAAACTTTGAACAAGGAATGTTAGTGCAGCCAGCAATACCTGCCATTATACCTCTATGAAAGCCATCCCAACAGAATAGTCTACCATCATTTCTTTCAGCCAAGTCTAAGTGACCAGCTGCAGTTTTGTCGTAGCCATTACCATCAACTAATCTGTTTATTATTTCTTGTGATTTTAACCTTCTTTGATAATCTAAATCAATATAGATATCACTAAGTGGTGTGCCACCTGAATAGTCATCTACTGGATTTAATTTGTTTATTGTTTCTTCTTGAAAATTGTCGATTGATTTTAGAGTATTGATTATAGTTTCTAATTTTACAATGCCCGACATAGCATTTATTTGCCCGAAGGCTTCTTGTTTTTTCATTTTATTCTCCTTGAATAATTTTTGTTGTGCCTTTCACTTTGAAAGACTTGTAATTATTTATAATAATAACATTCTTAGGGAGGCCTGTCAAGCAGGCCTCACCATTTTTAATTTATTTGATACTGATTGTTTTTGCTTTTCTGCTCTCTGGAATAATTCTCTCCAAAGATACTTTTAGCAAGCCGTCTTTTAATTCGGCACCTTTAACCTCAACATCATCAGCGATTGTGAAAGATTTAGAAAAGAATCTCTTAGCAATACCCTTATGTATTACTCCGTCCTCTTTTTCTTTTGACTCTTTAACAATTGATTTGATAGTTAAGATACCATCTTCTACGGTAACATCAATATCTTTTTTATTGAAACCAGCAAGTGCTAATTCAACATCATATTGGTTCTCGCCAGTCTTCACGATATTGTATGGTGGGAAATTAGGCACAGTAATATTGTCGAACTGATGGTCAAACATTCTCTCGAAATGATCGAACACATTGTCGAACCCTATGGTTACTGGTCTTAATTGATTAAAAATAGAAAGTGCTTTATTTGTCATGTTATATCCTCCTTTTAAAGCAAGTTAATTTTGACAACCCATTATGGCATTGTCATTATTATTTATACTGGTAGTGGTAGGTCTCACCCACTTTTACCCTAACGAGTCTTACCTCGCATATCACCATAGACATGTGGTGGCATATCGTGGTGCTACAAAGACCAATGGACCAATGTGATAGTTTTTTTTGTTACGGAGTAAAACTATCAAACATCACCGAATTAGGTGTCTTTGCGGAAGACACTCTACCTCTTATAATGTAAGGACTTACGAGTCGCCTTACATTACTATTTATACGACCAATTACGCTGAATAAGCGTATTTAAATGGTCCGTATAATTTTCTAATACCAGCAGCGATAATAGATTTAGTAGGTGTGCCTAGCCTATATGAAGTACCCTTGTCGGTCTTGTTAATATAAACCATGTTACCCTCTGATCTCAATTGATCTATCATTGCTCTTGGCGATGTAAGGTCAAATCTGCTTCTTAGAACTTTCCAAGACACAGGTTCACCTTTTGAAAGTAAATTTAATACTTTTACTTTTTTAGATAATGTTTTTCTTGCCATTATATTTTCCTCTTTTTCTTTTAGTTGTTTCAAATTAAACATACGAGACATTAACAACTTAAAATATCTCATAATTCTCCTTTTAGCGCTTTTAGTTTACGATCCTTAATGTGTCTTCGTATACCTTCTTTTTTCTTTTCACGCTTTATCTCAGACGGCTTCTGATAGTATTGTCTTATCTTTAACTCTTTCATCTGACCATCTTTATTTAATTTCTTTTTTAGGACTCTTAGTGCCTTCTCAATATTATTATTTCTTACCTCTATTGTTATTGCCATATTAGTCCTTAAATTCTATCTCGGTTACATCTTGAACCCAAGCAGCAGGTATTGTTGATACGTTACCAACTGTAAGTGTTCCGTCTTCTTCATCTACGATATAATCTGTAAAGATTATAATCTTATCTCTATTCTGTAATAGTTTATATCCTAATGATACAGGTTTAGCAGGTTTAGATAACATTGCTTTATTGATATCATGCCAACCAGCGTCACCAGTAGCGTCATTCCATTTAACTTCAACTAACGGATAGTCAGCAATCGTACCTGTTAGTTTTTGTTGTTTTTTATTCTTTGATTCTTTTTTAGATTTTAACATATCTTATTATAACATTTTGTGGTTGTATAGTCAAGCTATCAAGGGCGGAATAATCCGCCCTCAATTTTATTTTATTACTCACTATCCGATTTAGATTCGGCAACTTGACCTAGTGTAGGTAAAGTGTATGAAGCTCTGCCTACTCTATAAGCAGTATTCTTCATTAACCAAGCTGGTTTAGTGATACCATGTTTACTTTGTAAAGATATAATATCTTTCCTAGTAATCGTTTTGGTAAAACCTTCTTCGTTTGCCAATTTAACAAACGACTCTTGTTTAGTTGTTAGATTTGCCATAATATTAATTCACTCCTTCCATTATTAATAATAACCTGGGCGAGTTTCCTCGCCCAAGCGGACTTACATTATGAATAGATTTTAGGTTACTCATTAGACAGAATAGTCCTCTTCGCCTTCCTCACTATCATTGGAATCTTGTTTATCCTCTTGCAATAACTCTGCCTCTTCAGCCTTTTTCTTATCCTCAAGGATTTGTTCGGCACTAGCACCACTATCAACTTTAGTATATAAGTCAACAAAGGATGTCTTCGTACTCTCATCAAATCTGTTAGTACAAACTTCTATTGCCTTCATTTTATTTTTAAAGATTGCATATGCCTCAGCGATATGTACTAATCTTCTGGTACTAATTATCTCATCAACACCGCCATCTTTAAATGTTTTTCTGATAACATCTGCCCAAGTCACTAGATTATTAGCAAACTTGTCATCTGATTTGCCAGCAGACTTTAACTTAGTCGCAACAATCTTAACCTCGGTCTTATTACCAGGATACTCTTGTTCAAAAGTCACAGGAAATCTTTCAAGAAATGCCTCGTTAAGAACATTAGTACCGATGAATTTACCATCATCTGAACCTTGACCTTTAGTGTTAGCAGTAGCAACTACGTTGAAACCAAGTTTAGGTTTTACAAACTTGTTAATCTTTTTAACATAGATACCTGAACCCTCTAAGATAGGTTGTAAACACATAATCTTATTAGACGCAAGGTCAATCTCATCAAGAAGTAAAACAGCACCTCTCTCCATCGCCTCAATAACAGGACCATTTTGCCAGACAGTTTGACCGTCTCTTAATCTATAACCGCCAAGTAAATCATCCTCATCGGTCTCGATTGTGATATTAACTCTAATCAATTCTCTTTTAGCAACAGCACATGCCTGAGTCACAGCAAGCGTCTTACCATTACCAGAAAGACCAGTAATAAAAACTGGATAAAACTTCTTAGATGTTATGATATTTTTAACATCAGCAAAGTTACCAAAGTTTACGAAGTCTTTATCCTTAGCAGGAACAACATTGTCAGTTAGCGAACTAACCACATATGCAGCCTTACTCTCATCTGAAATCTTGGTGTCAACTGATTCAACCTCAGCAACATCGCCAGATACATCATTGATATTAAGAGTATAAACTCCTCTATCAACTTTGAACTTGTCAGATTTCA
>VTLG01008037.1_pt1 | contig 18813 bp, 25 predicted proteins | sample 4694571 | NCBI WGS metagenome assembly VTLG01 (sample SAMN12604809, study PRJNA352737) | marine metagenome | biome: ENVO:00000447; feature: ENVO:00000209|ENVO:00000569|ENVO:01000036; material: ENVO:00002151; isolation source: viral sequences binned using virsorter ...
CATTATTCATAGTAAATACTGTACCATGCTTACCTGTTGGTTGATGTATCTTACCTTTGAAGTAATCAACATTATCAAGGTTAATCATATAAGTGTGTGATTTAAGAAACATTCCTAATCTCCTTCTTTTTAGGTTGATATTTCTGATTATAATCTACTGAACAAGTATTAGATGATACCTGACAGTCTTCAAAATGATCCCTATTGATATAACTATCAACAGGCTCAATGTTATGTGGAATATATTTATAGTATTTGTTCATGCTACCTCCAGTTATGTTTATTTATGTTTGTATTGAAAGAGGCCGTGGGGAGAATTACTTGCATCAGCAGGTATCTCGTATCATCAATACCACACCCCCACAGCATCTTGCAACAGTGTATAAGACACTATTTAAATGTTATTGCCCAAGTTATGACAAAAATGATATATATAATAGAATAAAGTGTATGCGCTGATCTATACTATATTAGCAGGGAAACCAGCACAACACAGTGTAAAAAAGGGGACATAAAGCCCCCTAATCTTACTTCTTGATCTTACCTAGCTTAACTTCTTCTTCCTCGGCTTCTGTGTATACTGCGTCCCAACCGTGAGCTTCCGCTACTTCATTAAGAATGCGTAGGTCAGCCTGAGCTGCTCTAACGATGTCATTCTTACTGGGTTGAGAGCCTGTAAACCGATTCCATTCACGCTTCACGCCAGCCTTGGCTACTGCATCAAGCATGTTGACCCAGATCTCGTTGGCCCTCTTGATAAGTGATTTTCTAGTGAACTCAGTCATGTGTTCGCTCCTTTTAGTTAGTTAATAATTGATGATAAAAATCTAATTAAATGAAATTTAACTTAAATTCGTATTACGAAATCCCCCGAATAGGGGGTATAGATGGTAAAAAGGACGTATATCAAAATGGTGTAATTTTTTTAGGTAAAAAGAACTTGGGCAATTAATTAGTTTGGCTGTATTTGACTTATGTATTAGATTTGAGGGTGGTTAGGGAGGGAAAAAAGAATATGAGAGGAATAAAAAATGGCTAAAAATGTTAAAAATAGACCAAGAAAAAATCATACCGAGGATAATACTAGCATGGTTAGTATCAACATTCATTATAATGCCGATAAAACATGTTTCACCCACCCTGTTTTATACGATATGTGCGATACTTCTTTGGGTAGCAATATACAAATTATCTATTCTTAATGAAAAATCCTGATAAATTTATCTATACAGGAGGACTGTTGAGAGTAGTGGATGGGGATACCTTTGATGCTATGATTGATTTAGGCTTTGATATATGGGTAAAAAAGAGAATTCGTCTTCATGGAATAGATACTTGGGAAAGTAGAACTAGAGATAAAGAGGAAAAAGTCAAAGGATTAGCTGCAAAAGCATATACAAAGGATTTATTAGAAAATTCGGATGATGGAGATTTTACAATAAAATCACATGGTGTTGGTAAATATGGTCGTGTATTAGGAGAAATATACTTAAAAGGACATGATGAAAGTTTGAATGAGTTATTAAAATTGAATGGTCATGCATATGAATATCATGGTGGAAAGAAGAAAAAGTTTAAATGAGTAGTAACGGGCATGAAACTGCTAGATCAATGAAAACTGCAATTATTGATGATAATGCTGTTATATCATTAAATATTAAGTGGCTTGCTCAAGTATGTATATTGATTGCAGCTACAGTATATGGATACTTACAAGTTGAGTGGAGAATCCAAGAACTTGAACGTAATATGGAAGAAGCAAACAATGAAATACAAGAATTAGTATCAAAACATATTGAAGATGAAGAACAAAGAATGGTAATAATGGAAGAACAATTGAAATGGTATCAGAAAGAATTTAATCTAAATCCTCTAAGTTGGCGTAAAAAGAAGTGAATTTACGATCCATATTAGAGTTTTTTATCTCAATATTCTTTTTAGGATTTATATTATGCGTATCTTTATCTTGTGAAGATAAATATTTAACTGTTGAACGTAGAGTTGTTGATGCAGAAAATAATATACCTATATATTTTAGCACTTACGCTGAACAAGACGGGGTAAACACTTGGAGACCAGTTTTTACTTACTATATATATCAAATAGAAGAAGGGATATATGATGCTTATTTTCATGCTTATATAATGGTTAATGATAGTATTGTATGGTCTGGAATACAACCAATATCTATTGAAGGTGGAAAAAAGATTTGGGGTGAATATATTGCAGTTGGAGCTAATTTTGCTCCAGAATTAGTAGTTAATTCTACTCCTATGGCGTATGTAAGTGTTTCATATTAGATAAATAAGTTTTAGGTTCCTTTATGGCTGATGAAATAAAAGAATTATCAAATTTACCAAGAGATCAACAAGAGTTTGTATTAGAGAATTTATCACACGATTATAGTCCGATAGAAATTGATGGAAACACATATATGATACCTCAAGAGGTTAATAATTTAATAGATAGTTTAATTAATCAAGTCCAAGAATTAAGATTTGCAAAAGAAATCCATTAAAGATAAAGTACACATAGTGTACGATAGTGTAGGAGAATTCCTAGATCACAATCCCACTGCTAATGTAGTGTTTGATTGGCGTAAGGGAAATGAAGGAGACTGGGTGATGGCTGATGATGGTGGAATTGTTCAGTTATTAAAAGTAAATAAAAAAGTAAATCATCCCGGTGATTCAAAAAATTATAAATATGCAAATGGATGGGTAAGAACTGTGGTAGGTAGTTTTATTAATAAAGAAAATGTAAAGATGGATACCGATTTTGATGCACATCCAAATAGGTATACATTTAGTAAAAAAATTAAAAATACAAATAAAAGAGTTGTTGATAGAAAAAAAGTAACAAAAAAAGAAAAAGAATTTGCTACAAATATTGTTGTAGGAATGGGAGCTGTTCAAGCATATAAAAATGCATATAGTGAACTTTCAGAAAACAAAGCAAGAAAAAAAGCAACTATATTATTAAAACAGGAGAGAGTAATGAAAGAAATAGAAAAATCAGTATTAGATGTGGCTAAAAGTTTAGGTATTGACCATGAATATATTCTTGGAAAATTAAAGACATTAGCTGATTATAGTGAAGATGACAACATTGTTTTGCAATCCGCTAAAGAATTAGGAAAAATAGTTGGTACTTCTGGTAATAATATAAAACAAAAAGAAGTAGGATTACTTGGAGTTTTTCAAGGATTTTCTCCAGATGAAATAGAAGGAGCTTCTAGAGATCAAAAACAAATATCAAGTGGGGAGAAAGAGTAATGGTATGTCCTAATTGTACAAGTATGTATGTTAAAAAAGATGGTAAAAAGAAAAGAACAAATTATGTTACACAAAGATATAAATGTAATTCTTGTAAAAAATCTTTTTCTATACCTTTAGAAACAGCATTAAAAAATGAATATCCATCTGTTGAGCCTGGGGAAATATTTAAATATAAATCTAAGGATAAATTAAGAGTTCATTGTTTAACAGACGTTCATGTAGGAGCTAATGAGTTTGATTTTAAGAAATTTAAAGAAGCTGTTAACATGATTAAAAAGGATAGAAATGCTGTTTGGTTTGGTAATGGAGATTTATTAGAGCTTATACCTCCCGGTTATAAAGCAATTAATCAAAGAGGTCAAAGTATTCCACCTGATGAGCAATATCTTGCTTTCTTAAAACTTGTCCAACCGATAAGAGATAAATGTCTTTTTATTAGAGGAGGTAATCATGATTTTCTTAGAAGTTATCAAATATTAGATTTTGATGTTTGTAAAACTTTAGCCGCTGAAATGAATGTTCCATACTATTGTTATCCCGGTTATGCTCAATTTGACATTGGTGGATCTATATGGAATATAGTATCTGGGCATGGTAAAAGTGGAGCAAAGAATGGAGATTTAGAATTAGATAAGCTTTCCGCAGTTTATACGGATGGAGATGTTTTTATATTAGGACATAATCATCAATTGTATTGTAAGCCTGTTGATTCCATAAGAATTATAGATGGAGAAGAAGCTTTAAGAAGAAGATGGTATGCTAGGGGTGGATCTTTTTTAAGGTATGCTGATTATGCTAGATATACAATGTATCCTGTGGTAAGGACAGGATGGATAACCACTGAACTAACAAAGGAGGGAATAAAATGTTGGGAAAATTAATGAACAATATTCCAAATAAAATTGAATTACCTCTCGATGTTGCAATAAATGATTTAAAGAAATATAAAAAGGATCTTCCTTATAATCTTTACTCATTAACATCTCAACAAGTAAATAGCTTAAAAAGAATGTTTGCAATTATAGAGGGTATGGAAGTTCCAGAAAAAATGACAAAAGAGTGAATATAAATACTCAAAATGTAAACAAAGCTGAAGAAACCTTAATGCTAGCTCATAAAGATTTAATAGCATTTGGTAAACTATTTCTTGCTGATGACTTTATGCGAAGTGAAACTCCATTCTTTCATTATGAAATTGCTGATACGATTGATGATAAAGAAACAAAACAAGTTGCTATAATTATTCCTCGTGGTCATGGAAAGACTGTATTAACTAAAGCTTCTATGTTAAAAGATTTTGTTTTTTGTGATAAAGAAGACTTTTTATTCTACGCTTGGGTATCTGCTACTCAAAAACTTAGTGTAGGAAATATGGATTATATTAAACATCATATTGAATATAACGATAAAATTAAATATTACTTTGGTAATATGAGAGGATCTAAATGGACAGAGGAAGATATAGAGTTAACTAATGGATGTAAACTGATTAGTAAATCAAATGTGTCTGGTATTAGAGGTGGAGCAAAACTACACAAAAGATATGATCTAATCGTATTGGATGATTTTGAACATGAAGCAAATACAATTACAAGAGAGGCTAGAGATAAAAATGCAAATCTTGTCACTGCTGTTGTTTATCCCGCGCTTGAGCCTCATACTGGTCGGTTGCGTGTTAATGGTACTCCCGTACATTATGATTCCTTTATTAATAATCTTCTTACAAGTAATAGTAAAGCTAAAAAAGCTAATGAAGATTTTGCTTGGAAAGTTATTACTTATAAAGCAGTAACTGAAGATGGAGCTCCATTATGGGAATCTTTCTTTAATCAAAAAAAATTAGAAGAAAAGAAAAAGTTTTATTCTGATTCTGGACAACCTCAAAAATACTATCAAGAGTATATGATGGAAGTAATGAGTGATGAAGACGCTGTGTGGACAAGAAGACATATTAATTATTGGGATGGATATTATAAAAATGAAGATGGAATTAATTATATTGTAAAAGATGGAAATGATATACCAGTTAATACATTTATTGGATGTGATCCAGCTACAGATATTGATACAAAGCATGCTGACTTTTCTGTAATAATGGTAATAGCATTGGATACAAATAATGAATTATATGTTTTAGAATATGAAAGACATAGAAGTATTCCTACAATTGGAAGTAAGGCTCCTGATACTGGTGAGATAATTGGTAAAAAAGGTGTAGTAGATTATATATTAGAATTACATCAAAAGTATAATTGCACATCTTCTACAGTTGAGGATGTAGCTATGAATAGAAGTATATTTCAAGCGTTAAATGATGAAAGAAGAAGATTAAATAGGTACGATATAGCTGTAATACCTGAAAAACCGGGCGGAACTAACAAAAGAAATCGTATATATAGTGGACTTTCAGCTAGATTTAGTACAGGAACTGTACATTTGCGTAAGAATATGTTTGATTTAATTAATGAAATAGTTACTTTTGGCCCCAAAATGGCTCATGACGATACAATTGAAAGTCTTTATTATTCTCAGGTGCATTCTTTTCCACCAAATATGAAGCGTGATAAAGAGAAGAAACGTTGGTTTAAGCCAAAAAAGAAAGCTAAAAACTGGTTAATTGCATAGGAGTAAGATATGCCACTAAAAAGGATAAGAAAAAAAGTTAGAGAAATTAAAGGAGCTAGAGCAGGAAGAAAAGCTGCAAAGGCTTCAAAGGGAATGGTTGGATTTGGATCTGGAGAGCAATCTTTAAAAGAATCTAAATATAAACCATCTAGAGCTGCTAAAATTGGAGCGAAGGCTGGAACGCAAGTTCGTAAAGGAGCTGTCGGAGTTAAAAAAACTAAAGGCGGAGATTATGTTAAGTACGAAAAAGGTTCAAAAGCTGCTGGAAGTTTTAGATCTGCATTTAAAAAAGGTTGCGCAGGCGGAGCTGCTTCTTTTTCTTGGGATGGTCGCAAATATAGTTGTAAGAAAAAATAACTTATTAGGAGGCTAATGTGATTAGTATTGGCCAGATAAGATCTTTAGTTGAAGACACTTGTCTAGAGATGGGTGAAAAGTTTGCATCTAAAGATGCTATTGATCTAGTAGTATCTACTGGTATTGTAGAATCTAGATATGAATATATTAAACAGATGGGAGACGGGCCCGCCAGATCTTTTTGGCAAGTAGAGCCAGCTTCTGCTGTTGATAATTTAGCTCACTATCTAAAGCATCGTAAAAGCTTAATGGCTAGATGTGCAAAAGCTAGTTTGGTTGATTTAAAATATTGGCAAATGTTTGATGAGGATTTATGGGCAGATATATTAGAAAAAAATATAGCAGCTGGAATAGTTCATTGCAGATTAAAATATTGGAGAGTACCTAAGAAGATGCCGAATACAATTGAAGGGCAAGCTTTGTATTGGAAAAAATATTATAATACAGAAGGTGGAAAAGGTGATCCAGAACATTTTATTGAATCAGCCAAAAAGTGGATAAAATAATGGCTAATGGTAGACGTACTTTATTAGATATAGCAAGCGGAGGTCAATATAAGACTTCAAGAGATTTGCCAGATTTTAAAGAGTTAATTGATTTAGCGGCTGCTCGTCAAGCAGTGTGGATGTCTGAAGAAATATATCCAGGTAGTGGTTTAACGCAAGGTAATCTATATGATATTGTTACTGGAACAGCTGGAATGGCTAAAGTTGGAGGAGCAGTTGTTAAGCAAGGTGTTAAGGGAATTAAAAAATTAAGAAGTATTCAAAAGTTAAAGAATCAACAAGAAATTATTAAGAACATATCAAAACATCCTATGCCTCAATCAAGTTCTATTGAATTAAAACAAATTGGCAAAGAAATTGATACTTACTTGGGGCCACAAAGATCAGCTAAAATAATGAAACAAGGAGGTAAAGCTGAGGCTAAGCCTGTTAGAAAAGCTGATAGAGTAAAGTGGGAACAAATTAATGAAAAATTAGAAAATTTTACAAAAAGAGAAGGCGGAATAGTAAGGGTAGAATATAAAAAAAGTTTGGATTTAACTACACCTCAAGCTGTTGCTAAATTAAGCAAGCAACAACAAATTGAAAGACAAAGAAGAAAAGATGAAGATAGATTGTTTCGAGAATTAGGTGGATCACGAAGAGGTCAAAGAAGAGGGAATATTTACTAATGGCAAGATTAACAAATAAAAAAAGAGCTCAATCAAATAAACAACTTTGGGAAAGAGCTAATAATAGCCATAGACAAAGATGGCAAGCTTTAAGTCAAAAAGGTTTTGATTTTTATTTAAATGAACAATTATCTAAAAAAGAAGTTGATTCTTTAGAAGAATCTGGTATGCCTACATTCATTATAAATAGAGTAACTCCTATTGTTGAGATAATGAAATATTTTGTAACTGCTAATAATCCAAAATGGAAAGCAGTTGGAGCTACTGGAGACGATGTAGACACTGCTCAAGTTCATTCAGATATAGCAGACTATTGTTGGTATCTATCTAATGGTAAATCATTATATAGTCAAGTAGTTTTAGATAGTTTAACTAAAGGAGTTGGGTATTTCTTAGTTGATGTTGATAAAGACGCTGATAGAGGAATGGGAGAAGTTCAATTTAAAAGAATTGATCCATATGATGTTTATGTAGATCCAGCTAGTAGAGATTTTTTATTTAGAGATGCTACTTTTGTTATTATAAGAAAAAATTTATCAAGAAGCACTTTAATAAATATGCTTCCAGAACATGCAATTAAAATTAAAAAAGCAACAAGATCAAGCGAAGTAGTTTCTTATTCTCAAAGAGATACAGAAGATTCTTTTAGTATTCAACCTGAAGATATTACAATGGGAGTTTCTTTGGAAGCGGAAGATGACGATATTATTGCATACTATGAAACATATTCAAAAAAGAAATTTGCATATAGAAATGTATTTATAAAAATCCAACCTTCTCCAGCAGCTCTTGAAAATATAAAAGAAGAAGTTGAAAAACAGATAGAAGATTTTACTAAAGAAATTGAAGTAGGTCTTATAGAAAAAGAAAAAGAATTAATGATGGCTCTTGAATCTGGTGAAATAGTTCCAGAAAGAATGGAATTAGAATTGCAAAAAGCTAAAGATATGGCAGCTCAAGCTATTGAAGAAAAAAGAATGACTTTATTATCTGAAGCTCAAGATAAAGCTACTGTAATTAAACAACAAATTATGTCTGAAGCTGATTATCAAATTCTTGAAAAGTCTCCAGATGCAAAGAAAAATATTGTAGACGCTATAAAATTTCACGAAAATAGAATAATTAGGACTTGTACAATTGGAGATGAAATATTTTTATATGAATATGAAATGCCTATTAGCGAGTATCCAATTATTCCTTTTCCATATACTTATACAGGAACTCCTTTTCCAATGAGCGCAGTTGTACCATTAATCGGAAAACAACAAGAAATAAATAAAGCTCATCAAATTATGTTGCATAATGCTAATTTAGCTTCAAATTTAAGATGGATGTATGAAGAAGGATCAGTACCTGAAGAAGAATGGGAGCAATATTCTTCATCACCGGGAGCTCTTTTAAAATATAGACAAGGATTTACGCCTCCAACTCCTGTATTGCCAGCTCCAATTAACAATGCATTTTATACAATTACTCAAGAAGGTAAGGCGGATGCGGAGTATATAAGTGGAGTACCTTCAAGTATGATGGGTTTTACACAACAACAACCAGAAACTTGGAGAGGTTTACTTGCTAATGATGAATTTGGTACAAGAAGATTAAAAGCATGGATGGGTTCTGTATTAGAACCTTGTTTAGAACAATTAGGTAGGTGTTTTCAAATGCATGCTCAAAATCATTATTCAATAGAAAAAATATTTAGAATTGTACAACCAGAAGCTGGTCAAACTCCTCAAGAACAAGAAAGAGAAGTAAGAATAAATGTACCTGTTTATAATGATTATGGTGAATCAATAGGTAAGTTTAGAGATTATGCATCTGCAAGGTTTGATGTAAGAGTAGTAGCTGGAGCTACAATGCCTGTAAATAGATGGGCTTTAGTAGAAGAATATTTCAAATGGTTCCAAGCTGGATTAATTGATGATATAGCTATGATTGGTGAAACTGACATAAGAAATAAGAAAAGAATTATTGAAAGAAAATCTCTTTATTCACAATTGCAAGGTCAATTACAACAAATGGAAGAAGCTTTAAAAGATAAAGAAGGAACTGTAGAAACATTAGAAAGACAACTTGTACAAGCGGGAATTAAAATGAAAGTTGGACAAGCTTCAAATGAAATTAGAAAAGATGTAATTGAAACTGAATCTCAACAAAAATTATTGAGAGGAATGTTAAAATCAGAATTTGATAAATTAAAATATGAAATGAAGAAAGATTTTGAATCTGATAAAGAAAAATTTAAAAATGAAGAAGTTCAGAAAAATAAAAAAGAATAGTTGTATTTTTGCTGAAACTTTTTATAACTTAAACAAACAAAAGGAGAATAGTGATGGCTTCAAAACAAGTAGGCAACGTAAATAATACCCCCGAAAGTAAGAACGCACATTCCAGTGCTACAGATGCTGTAATGGATGGAGTGGGAGATGATTTCTTCCAATCCCTAGATGAAAGTGTAAATGGTGGCATATTAGAAAGCGATACTTCGCAATCAACCTCGGATCAAAGTGATAACACACTGTCGAGCCAAAGTGAAGTAACAGATGAAGTTTCTACAGATGTAGAAGCTTTGAAAAAAAGGTATAGTGATTCAAGCAGAGAAGCAAAAAAGCTTAATGGACAATTAAGAGAAATTGAGCCTTATATGCCAATCCTTGATGCTATGCGAGATGATCCCAATTTAATTTCTCATGTTAGAAATTATTTTGAGGGTGGTGGTCAGACACCGCAAACTATGGCTGATAAACTCAACCTTCCAGAGGATTTCGTGTTTGACGCTGATGATGCTTTTTCGACTCCTGATTCGGATTCGGCAAAGGTTCTAGGTGCTACGATTGACGGAATTGTACATAGAAGGCTAAATACTGCTTTAAGTGGACAAAGGGTTGAAAATCAAAAATTGGCAAGTGAAAACACTTTTCGTCAGAAATATAAAATGGATGATGATCAATGGGGTCACTTTGTGAATTTTGCTAAGTCGAAATCGCTTGAACTGGATGATATCTATTATCTTATGAATCGCGAGAATCGTGATGAACAAATCGCTGATAACGCAAGACAAGAACTGCATCAAAAGATGCGTGAGGTGCAACAAACACCGGGTTCTCTTGCTACTACTGGCGGAGCGCAGGTCGAGGAATCTCCTGATGACCGAGTTTTTGATGCTATATTAGGTTCTGACACAATGTTAGAAGAGGCTTTTGGTATTTAATTATATTTAAAAGCCTAACCCTTAAATGAAAAGGTGATAATATGGCTGATGTGTTTAGTTTAGGTACTTATTCAGATGCTGCTAGTTACAGCTCCGATGGTACTTCAAAAGACACTGGTGATCTTAGGCGAAGATATAATTTTGGTGATAGAGTTTCTGAGTTAGCGATAGCTCAAGACCCTTTCTTCAGATTTGTATCTAAAGTTGCTAAAAAACCAACAGATGATCCAGAATTCAAATTCACTGAACGTCGCCCTTCATATCATAAGCGATATGCTTATGTGATAGGTGCTGTTAATGCATCTGGAAGCGATTATTTTGGTGATTCTGAAATAATTGCTACTAATGATGCTGGTGCTGGAACATCCGTTGCCCAAGGAGATACAGTTAAATTGTATATGGCTGGCGATTATAAATCTGCTGGTAATCTACAAAATGTGTATGGGAATACTGATAATGATTGGTCAGTTGGTGCTTCAGGCACTAGACCTGCTTTCTTTTTACAAGATCAAGTAGTAAAAATCCCTATGAGTGACGCTACTGACGGCTCTAATTGGGGTAAAGACTATATCTTAGTAAAGATAAGCGCTGTAACCGATTCTTTATCAAAAGACAGTAAAGAATGTGTACTTATTACTGGTACTGTTATAAAAGCTTCTTCATCTTGCGGTGAATTTGCTGGATGGCATACTAACAACTTTAGTCCTTCAGGTGATTCTGCAGGTGATGAAGTTGTAGCAGATAAAAGTATATCTGATGTATTAGAAAGTGCTCGTTCTTATGTTGTTGGTTCTGCTCATGGGCAAGGATCAGGTTATCCAGAAACTTGGAAAGATCAACCTTTCTCAACTGGTTTTGGATTAACTCAAATTTGGAAAACTTCAATGGCAATGGATAACACTACTCGTGCTACCGTTCTGAAGTATGAACCAAATGAGTTTGCTAGAATCTGGCGTGAAAAACTGATCGAACACAAGTGGGATATTGAAACTTCACTATTGTTTGGCGCTCAAGGTAGCGTAAATAGTGTTCAATATACTGAAGGTGCTGTTGATTTTATTACTGGTTATGGTAATATTTTCTCTGGCTCTGGAATGACTGGTACAGGAACAAAAGCTCAAGATGACTTCTTAGATGATATGAGTAGTTATCTAGATCCCCGGTATAACAACTCAAGCGCTACATTATTTATGGTATCTACCGATTGTTACAATTGGTTACATAAATTAAGCGGTTACTTTTCTGCTAATGTTCAAAAAGTCGGTACTCAAGCCAATGGTATTGGAAGAGCTGATTTCTCTATTGGTGGAAAGAAAAACGTTTTTGGTTTAGATATTACGCAAATTTATACTCCTTATGGAGTTATGAATGTTACTCGTAATTGCCACTTAGACGGAACTGCTATTAAAATGCTTGGAATCAACATGAAACATTGTAAGTATAGACCTCTAGTCGGTAACGGCTTGAATCGTGATACTGCAGTATATGTTGGTGTTCAAACGCTTGAGAACAGTGGTGTTGATCGTAGGGTTGACTTAATTCAAACTGAAGCTGGTATGCAATGGGAAATGCCCGAAGCGCATGCCGTGTGGAAGTAGGTATTGAATTATGGCTAATCCATTATATGGTCAAAACAAAGCTGATAGCGCACTTCAAAATGCACCAAAAGTAGCAATTAGTGCTCAGTTGGATTTAACATCTACTGCTGGAGTTTATCCAGTATTAGACGTTCCAGCAGGTACTTACGTTCACAGTGTACAAATCTTAGTTACTGCAGCAATTACTGCAGGATCTATGGATATTGACGTTGGTGACGGTGATGACGCTGATCGTTTTTATGACGGTTGGGCGGCAGCTACAGGAGCTTTAGCTTTAGGTTCAATCATTGATTGTCCTGGAGCAGGAGCTGGTGTACAAGGTGGTCGTTATTATGCATCCGCAGATTCTATTGATATTGATATCAATACTGTCGCAGGTGCTGGAAAAGTTAGACTTCTGGTTCATTGCAGTAAATTAGACGGACTTGCTCCGGCTTCTTTATCTGCTATACCGGTGGAAAAAGCTTTAGCTGATTAATAATCTGAAGTTCGTGAGTTAATAGCACGATATAAAGATTCAAAGTGTAGGGCGGCTCGATACCTCCCTACACTTCTATGGCAACAACAAATATAGAGTTGGACATTGAAAATATAACTGGTGTATCAGACGCTGATGATCAGTATATTATTTCTGCACAAAAATTTGTAGCAGCTAGTGTCCCAAGTGAACTGCTAAGATGGGCAGGTAAGGATACTGTTGTCGGAACTCATGGAGGAGATTCTTCTCCTACTTTAATAAGTCTTCCGTATAATAGTGATCATATATTAGATGTGTCTAGAAATGGTTATAGTGCAAAAGAAGTTCCTGAAAAAATGAAAGGATTTATTGCAGACACTTCAAGTTTACATTTAGCAACTGAAACTTACCCTAAGTATTATGTTACAGCTGCGAATGGTGTTGTAGTTAAGCCTAATCCAAGTGATTCAGAAACTGCTATTGTTAATTATATTGATCCATCAAATATAGACGATGATTCTGATTTAAGAAATGCGGTAATATTTCACGCAGCTTCTCAAGAGTTTTCAAAACTTGGATCAGGTAAAGTAACTGATTGGAGTGATTTAACTTTACCAGTTGCTCCGGGCTCTCCAAGCTTTGGTAATGATTTAACAATTTCCGCAGTTACTCCATCGCCTCCTTCATCGCCTAGTTTTGATACTGGAGCTATAAGTGTAAGTTCTTCAGCTCCATCATATACAAAGTCTAGTTTAGTTTTAAAGGTAGCTCCTTCAGTAGACGATTTAAATATAAGCGCGGTGCCTCCATCTGTACCATCAATATCAACTGTGTCTTATTCAGATGCAAGTAATTCAGATGCAAGCGCATCTACAGTTGGGGCGGTAAGTGTTGGTTCTGTTAATAAAGCTGATATAAGTGGACATGCTCCAGCTTATAACAAACCAAGCCTTACTTCCAGAGTTGCTTTTAAAGCTTTTTACGCTGATACATCAAATGCTAATCCTTTTGGTGACAATGACCCGGGGGATTTTTCTTTAAGTACACCGCCAGCTTTAGGTAGTGCAAGTTTTAGTACACCCGGAATAGGGACTATAACGGTTGCAAGTTTTGGTACAGCTCCAGCTTATTCAAAGCCTACTATCACGACTCAAGTTGCTTTTCAAGATTATTGGACTCTTTCTGATTTTGGAGATAGCGATCCAGGCTCCTTCGGAATTGTTGCTTCTCCACCAGCTGCTCCATCCGCTCCTAGTTTTTCTACACCTGCGGTTAGCGATATTTCAGTTGCATCTTTACCAACAGCTCCAACTTATACAGCTCCCGCAGTAGCAAGTGATGGAACTATAGAATTAACAACTATTGTTCAATTGGATTCTGAAAATACTATTGATGATTTTGACGGAAATGCAGTAGAGGTAGATCAATGGTGGACAACTTTAGCTCATTTAATAGAAGATGAGGAAGATACCGAACTTGCTGGAGCTCAAATACAAAAAATTAATTCATATATAAACGCATATTCACAAGCTATGCAAAATCAATTAAATGTTTTTAATGATGCAAATGTAGAATATCAAGCTGGTGTACAGAGAAATCTTGAAAATGCTAGAATATCTGCTCAAGATGCGCAACAGACAGCAAATTTAGTATTACAAGAAGAAAACCAAGAATATGCAGCTACTCTACAAAAGTACCAAGCAGATTTAAGTAAATACCAATCTGAGGTTAATAAAGAGGTTCAAGAGTACACACAAAAGCTTTCTAGGTATCAATTAGAATTAAATACAGTATATACGGCTTGGGCAAAAACTGAATCTGATAATTTACAAAAATTCAATTCAGATATACAAAATGAGTTAAATGAGTTCAATAAAGAGATGGGTATTTATCAAGGGGTTATTCAAGAAAAAATTAAAAACTCAGAACTTGCGTATCAAGAATCCCAACAAGAAGCTCAATTATTACTGCAAAAGGAATATCAAGAATATCAATCTAAAATATCTGAATATCAAGCTGAGGTAAATACAGATGTTCAGGTTTATTCTCAAAAATTATCAAAATATACAATGGAAGTTGATAAAGTTTATACCTCTTGGGCGAAGACAGAATCTGATACTTTTCAACAGTATCAACTTGATATAACAAATGAATTAAACGAATACAACGCAAATAATGATATTTATCAGGCTAATATACAGGCGGAATTAGCAAAGCATAATAGTGATCTACAAAAAGCTTTAACTCAATCTCAATTAGATTCTGCAGATAAATTAAGAGAAGCTGATTTAGCTACAGATGTAGATAAATTTAATAAGGCTCAAGATCAAGCTCTTGCATTAGCTAACGCAGCTAAACAGATGGAAGATGCTATTGCTGATAATAATAGTAAGATACAAAAGTATTCTGCTGAACTGCAATCATATCAAGCTCAAGTTACTAAAGAAGTTCAAGAATATTCTCAAAATCTTGAGGGAGATTTAAATGTTTGGCAAGCTGAAAGACAAACTGATTTACAAAAATATGCATCTGATATACAGAACGAATTAAATGAATTCAATAAAGAACAAGCTGTGTATCAAAATGAATTACAAGAAAAAGTTCAAGAAGCAAATAATCAGCAAACTAAAGATAGTTCTGAATATGGATCTAAATTGCAAAAATATGCTAATGAAATACAATCATATCAGGCTAATGTAAATAAAGAAATTCAAGACTTTGTAAATACATTACAAAAAGAAATGCAAGAGTATCAAAGTAAATTGGCATTATATAGTGCAGATTTACAGAAGTATCAATCCGAAATTGGAGAAAAAACACAGAAAATTACTTCGGCTACTCAAAACGCAGCTTATTATTCAAATGAGTCTAAAAAATACTATGAATGGGCAGTTGCTGAGATTAATATGTATATACAAAATAATAGTAAAATGATTAATAGAACAATGGCAGCTCGAGCAGCTGCACAAAGATAAAGGATAATATATGGCAAATGAAATAAGAATCCATACTTCATGTGAAATTGTCCAAGATAATGATGTAACTGTAGATGGAATAGCATATACACATAAAGCCTTAGATGGAAATGCAGATTCTAGGTCTTGGGGTGGAAATTATACCATGAACGCAGCTTATACCGATGCTGATGTAGCTTACTGGAAAAATGCAGTAATAGATGTAACATCAGCTGATGGTCTTAATGATGGAACTGCTTTTGAAGGTAATCCTTCAGTAACAGATGGAACATTACCCGCTACAGTTTATTGTCTGGCAGTTGAATTTGTAAGTATGTTAGGGACTGCCACCACAGTAAGCGTTTCAGTTAGTGGTGAAATATTTGCTGTTCTAGACCCAGGTCAATCAATAGTAATTCCTATGGAAATGGGAGAAGCTATAGCTGATTGTCAAATACACGCTGGTCATTACTCAGATGGTTCTAGAGAAGCAACGGTTAATGTTTTAGTAGCAGGTCAATAATGACAATTCAAGAAATAATGGAAAGGTCTGGAACAGATGAGACCTCTCTTGTAATAGCTTGGTTAAAAGATGCATTACATCTTATACAATCAAATTCAAGAGAAAGAATTAAAGTTGCTAAGTATAATATTATTGATGGTGAAAAAGATTATTTGTTACCTCAAGATTCTGTAGCAATTAAGACAATATCAGTAAAAGATACAAACGATAACAAGTATAAAAGAATAAAAAGATTAGTACATGATCCAGTTGTTAGAGAAGATACTGATCCAGAATAGGAGAGAATAATGGAAGACAAAAAGAAAAAACAGAAAAAAGAATCAGCAAAAGATCTCAAATTAGCATTTGAAATTTTAGCTGCACATGATCAAGATCTTTCTTCAATAGATTCAAAATTAGAAGAAATGAATGGAATTTTAGAAAAAATAAAAAGTAGATTGGGATTATGAGTTTTGATACCGACAGAACTTGGCTTTATCAAATAGTAGGTAGAAATATACATCTTTGGCAATATGTAGAAAATGCTAATACATCAACATTAGCTGGATATAGAATAAAATTGCCTAATGATTTTTATGGAAACCAATTAATATATCCAAATGAAGATATTACTGATGGTTTAAGAATTGAATATACATCAATTTCTGAACCATTTATTGCAGAAGCTTTAGAAGATATGCAAGTGTATGCTGATGGAACTGGAATAGCTTTTGTAGATGGAGGTGGAAGTTCTGATACTATTACTGACACTGCTAGCGGTTTTGCAAGCTTTGGGTCTACTGATAAGATAAGAGTTATTGGATCTGGAAGTAACGATGGAGATTATCAATTGACAAACGCATCCTCTGGTACTTTAACAGTTGCAACTGGAACTTTTACAGCAGAAACAGCAGGCGAAAGTATTACTATATATCAGATACCAAAAGAAGATTCATCTCCAAGTGAAAGTTCTCATGTTAATTTAAATAGAATGTTATCACTAGCATGTGTTGATTATATAAAAGCAATGTTAGCCGATCAAATTGGAGATATAGAGAAAAAAGAATATTATATGAGAAATTTTTGGAAAAAGGTTGGGGACAATGAAAGTAATAAAAGAAAAGTTACAATGTCGTTTCCTATTAAATCCTATTCGGTGCTTTGATGTTAGCAATTAAAATGATAAATTTAATAACAAAGATGCCCATGAGAATTGTCAAGCTCGGTAAGGCATCGTAACGCAAGAGAAAAAAGATGGCTAGAACATTAAGAAAATATTCAGTATTAGAATCTGGTAATATAAATCTCGGACAAGCTGGTGTGGCTTTTTTAACTGGTACAAGCACATATACACCTCCAAGTGGACAAATTGTGGTTGCAATTCAGTTTGTCGAAGATAGTTTATTTGATTCTGCTGATGCTACAACAGCTGATTCTGATTGGCCTACAGATGCACAAGGTGGGCCTGGGACTAATAGTTCCCCAATCAATCAGACAACAATGCCTCAAGGTCTAACTGTATTTGGAAGATGGAAGACAGTAGCTCTTGATTCAGGCTCAGCCTTTTTATATCTTGGTTAAGGAGTAAGGATAATGCCCAAACTATATGATTTAGTTAACAGCTCAAAGAAACGGAAGCAACCTTCTCAACCGAATAATGCAAATGTGTTAGCAATTCCTCCAAGAATTGTATTACATATGCCAGAAGTAGCCGCTATGGTTAGACATCTGGACATGCTTTATTCTGGTATGATGATAGATGGATCTGCTCCCGGAAGTCAAAGTATGTACGAAAGTATTAGCTGGTACAACACGGGTGATTCTAGAGTAAGAGAAGCTTAAATCATGCCCAATCTAGGGCTTGGATTAAGCGTATCCAGAATGGCCAATCAAGTAGTAAGATTGGCTAGAGACTTGTGGAATATCATTAACGATACTTGGCAGTTGGAGCACAGAAAATGGGAAGATATAATATAGGATATTTATTATGGCAAGTTTAACAGGTCAAACCGTTGCCAGTAGTTATGAACAATTACTTTCATTACCTGATGGAGGAGGTAATAGTACAACTCATGTAGCTGTTACAGATGGAGATGGAGGGACTACATTTCCAATAACATTAGCTACTGATGCAATAATGATAACAAGCACCAATCGTTTAGAGTTTGGTGACGATGCAAATTATATATATCAAGTAGGATCAAATGTTTTAGGTTTAGTAGCTGGTTCAGAAATAGACTTAACAGCAACCAATATAGATATAAATGGTGCGGTAGTTATAGATGGTTCTAATATATCTTTGGATTCTACAACCACATTAAATATTGATAATTCAAATACCTCAAATGGTATCACAATAGGAACAGCAACAAGCGGAGTTCCTATATCTATTGGACATAGTACATCAGAAACTACCATAAATGATAATCTAACTGTAACTGGCGATTTTACAGTAAACGGAACTACGACTACTATTAATTCTACAGTTATGCAAGTCGATGATAAGATGATCGAGTTAGCTCACTCACCAAGTGGATCAGAAGGTAATGATTCAGCAGTAGATGGTGGTGGTATTACATTAAAGTCTAGTGATAGTGATAAAACTATCTTATGGGAAAACGATGATGATTCTTGGCATTATAATCAAGGAATAG
>VTLG01000192.1_pt1 | contig 18806 bp, 22 predicted proteins | sample 4694571 | NCBI WGS metagenome assembly VTLG01 (sample SAMN12604809, study PRJNA352737) | marine metagenome | biome: ENVO:00000447; feature: ENVO:00000209|ENVO:00000569|ENVO:01000036; material: ENVO:00002151; isolation source: viral sequences binned using virsorter ...
TGGGTGTTAGACGAAGCAGAAGAATTAGTTGATGAAGATATATTTGATACTATTGATCTAAGCATTAGAGAGAAAGACATACAAAATAGAGTAGTATTAATATTAAACCCTGTTACTAAAGAGCATTGGATTTACAAAAGGTTTTTTGAGGACAAAGGCGTTGAAGCTGGTTTTAATGGCTTTAAAGACAATATATGCTACATACACTCTACATACCTAGACAATAAAGATAATCTCTCTACGAGCTTCCTAGACCGTATTAAGAGTATAAAGCATAACAACTTTAAAAAGTATCAACACAAAATACTTGGGGGTTGGTTAGACAAAGCCGAAGGAGTTGTATTTGATAATTGGAGTATAGGGGAGTTTAATCCTGATGACTTACAAACCTCTTGTGGAATGGACTTTGGCTTTAGTATTGATCCTGATAGTTTAACAGAAGTGGCAATAGACAAAAAGAAACAAAGAATATATTTAAAAGAACATATTTACAGGAATGGCTTGAAGTCGCAAGAACTTGCTCAGATAATACTAGACAAAGTAGATAATAAATTAATCATAGCTGATAGTGCAGAGCCACGACTTATTGCAGACCTTAAGCATTTAGGAGTTAATATCAAGCCAGTTAAAAAAGGAACTATTGAAAGTGGAATAACTCGTATGCAAGATTATCACTTAGTCATAACTCCTGAAAGTACGAACATAGCTAAAGAGCTGAACAATTATGCTTACCAAGATAAAGGTTCAAAATTATATATAGACAATTGGAATCACGCTATTGATGGAGTGAGATACAATGTTATATATCATTTAGACAATCCAAATGCAGGGAAATATTTTGTGCAATAAAAACCCCCTACCTAAAGATCACGACAAGAGATAGAGAGTTGGTAGAGGGTTCTTAAAACTAAAATGAATGTCAAACGCAGACAAAGATACACTAATAAACTAAATAACAACAATTTCTATTATATAATATATGAAGGTTAAGATTAAGAAGGAAGGCAAAGTAAAGCAGTTCAAGTTAATTAGCAAGTGGGAAGATGTAACGCTAGAGAAGTGGTTGAAACTAATTGAGTTTCACAAGGGAACAAAAAGTGAAGAAGCAGAAGAAACAATAGCAGCTTTATCTAACATTCCTAAGAAGTTGATTAAGCAGTTAGAGTTAAAAGATGTTGCAGCTATAATGAGTGCAGTATCTGAATTACAAAGTAAGCAAGATAGTTCTTTAAAAAGGATAATTGAAATAGAAGGAAAACGGTATGGCTTCCATCCTAATTTAGATGAAATAACTTTAGGAGAATGGGCAGATTTAGAGAGTTTAATGAAAAAAGACATAGAGAATTATTTGCCTGAATGTATGGCTATATTATATAGACCAATAGTAGAAGAAACAGATACTGGAGTTTATACTATTAAAGCTTATGATGGGGATATAAGCATACGAGCTGAAAAGATGAGGAAGATGGCAGCTGAGCAAGTGCAAAGTGCACTGGTTTTTTTTTATCGTTTCGCCAAAGAATTGTTACAGATTTTGGAATCATCTTTGATTCTCAAGCTGAAGGAAATGAAGATGCAATAGTAACAGAATCTTTTGCAGAAAAGTGGGGGTACTTTGGACTTTTTTATAGATTATGTAATGCAGATATTTCAAAATTAGAACAAATAACAAAGCTCAATCTTTTAGAAGCATTTACTTGGTTGAGTTATGAAACAGATTTAAACACGCAAAATAAAGTAAAATATGCTAATAACCAATAAGACCTATAATAACGTAATAAACACCCTTTGTAGATTAGGAGAGTATCACGAACAAATATCTACTGTATCAGTTGGCGATATATTCGACATCAACTTGGAGAAGATGGAGAAGATGCCTTTACTCCATGTCAATCCGACTTCAGTATCAACAGGTGATGCAGAACTTATATATAACTTTCAAATATTTATTTGTGATCTTGTATCGGAGAAATCAGATTGGCAAACATATCAAGCAGAACAACTTACTAAATTACTTGATCCTAAAAACAATGAGCAACAAGTATGGAATCAAACATTAGAAATATGTACTGATTTTATTAGTATGCTTAGGCATAGTTCACGACAATCTTTAGTAGGGGTTGATGATATTAATAAGCCACTTTATTTTACTCAAGACCAGTTTACAATAGAACCGTTCCAAGAAAGATTTGACAATCTTTTATGTGGCTGGACTTTTACAATAGGAATTAAAGTAATGAATGATTTTGACACTTGCACTATCCCTGTAACTGATTTAGGAGCAGGGTATTAATGTTAGAAGTATTAAAAAGATTAAATAAAATAAAGATAGGTAAAATAGAAATACAAATAATACCACCAAAAATAACAATTAAAATATAAAAAAATGGCAGATTTAGTAACAACAATTTCCGAAAGCGTAACTATTAATGGTGCGTTAAGGGGTTCATCAAATAGTTTAACAGTAACAGGAATAGAAGATACTTTTGAAAGAGTAGTAACTTGTATTAATGGAAACGTAACAACAATAGCAACTTTCGGAACACAACCTTATAGTTCAGCAGGAGCAATAGACATTGATAGGTGTAAATATATAAGAATCACTAACTTAGATACGGATGCTTGGGTAGAAGTAGCAATTGTAACTACGGCTAGTAATTATCAAGTATTATTAACTCCAGGAACATCTCATATACTAGCTCAAGCAGAAGCAGTAGCATTAGCAGAAGAAGATACAAGCCCTTCATTTGGTACTCTTGAAAATTTAGCTTCAATACAAGTACAGCCGGTTGGAGTAAGTTTTGATCCTAGAGTAGAAATATTTGCAGCTTCAATAGCATAATGAAAACTGATAATATAGAAAGGTACTTAGAAAGTTTTGGTAAACAAGTAGTAAATAGAGCTAAAGGTAATCTACAAAAATCTAAAGGGGGTGGCACTAATTTAGAGAACTCCATTAAGTTTGAAGTAGTAGAAGATGTTGATGGTTTTGTAGTACAATTCTATATGAACAATTATGGAGCTTTTGTAGATAAAGGAGTTTCAGGAACTAAAACCAAAAGAAAATATAAGGACTATCAAAATAAGACGGTGTCAAGTCCTTATAAATATACAAACAAACAACCCCCTCCAAGTATATTAGCTAAATGGATAAGTAAAAAAGGAATTAAAGGTAGAGATAAAAAGTCAGGAAGATTTATTAGTAATATGTCTTTAGCTTTTCTAATGGGGAGGGCAATCAAAAGAGATGGAATACAAGGAATAAGTTTCTTTCAAAAACCTTTAATGCTAGGAATGAAACAATTTGGGAAACAATTATTAGGAGCAGTAAAACAAGATATAATAGAAGAATTAGGAACAGTAACAACTAAAACAACATAAATGCCACAAACAACAGAAATAGTACAAACCCCCTTCAATTTAACAGGAGCAAGAGCTATTCCAGTAGGACAAGAATTGATATTTGTATTAGATAATAAAGGAGCTGTGCAAAATGAAACGAGGGTAAAATATTGTGCAGATATTTACGTTCATATAGCAGCACCTACAATGACAACTCCAGGAGGAGGATCAGCGTTCATCGGTACATTTAAAACAACCCCAAATGGAGCTGGGGTAGGAATGTTTGATATAAGAAATGTTGTGGAGAATTATGTATCAGCAGATTCTATTGCTTCAACTGCTGCCCAATATAAAGGTGGGTACAATACTCACTTAACAGATTCAATACATTTAATTGATAAATTTAGTCAAAACCAAGATACGTTTAGATATATGGCAGTTCAATTCTATATGGAGTACCTTGATACAAATGCATTATCAACAACATATAATCAAGTAATAAGCGTAGCAGGAACAGAAGTAAATTCAGCTTTATTTGCTATTTTTAATGGTTATGTAACTTACGAAGATGATATATTTAGGAATTCTTCAATAACTCCAATCATTCAAAGTTATGCTGATACACAGAGATTTGTTCTTGGGGCATTAGGAGCAGACAATCAATTCTTAACAAACGCCCCTGTTGAACAATATGCAAACATAGACGATTACGGGACGTTCGCTATGATGACAGGAAATGAAGATTTAACTAGAATTAAACTAAGTTACTACGAAGCAGACGGAACAGGAGCAAGTAATAACTATGTAAATAGAACTGAAGCTAATGGGGCTTGGACCACTTGGACACAAAACTCACGAAAGCAAGTAATATTTTTGGGGTGCTTTCCTGGAAACTTACAAAATTGGAGTACTCAATTCAATCCTTCAATAATGGAGGGAGGAAGAATAGAGGTGGTAGCACTTGATGGAGTTAATCCTATAAGCCAAACATACACGATACATATAAATTGCGATAATACTAAAGGTTATGAATCTATAAGGATGACTTGGCTAAACCAATGGGGTGCTTGGGATTATTACACTTTTACAAAGAAATCAACAAGAACTATATCTGCAAAAGGTTCTACTTATACTCAGTTGGGAGGAACTTGGCAAAGTAATAATTATAGAATAAATAGTTATCAAGGAGGGAAAAAATCTTTTAGAGTAAATGCAACTGAAAAGATTAAAATGAATACAGGTTTTGTATCTGAGAGTGATAATGTAATGTTTGAAGAATTAATGAATAGCCCTGAAGTTTATTTATTAAAGGGGTATCAAAGTGGCACAGAAACTTTATCTGCTAAGAATACATACGTCCAACCTGTTAGAGTAACAAGCTCTAGCTTCACTACAAAGACAATTGCTAATGATAGGTTACTTCAATACACTTTTGAGATAGAGAAAAGTAAAACACAAAGAACTCAATCTATCTAATGGCTACACAACTAATAGTATATCCACAATCCTATGAGGGTGTCACTACCCTTATGTCACAAAATAGTAATGAATATATTGTAGATGGAGTGAATTTCCTAACTCTAAATGCTAGTAGTTCTTATGAAGCTGGTTCTGCTTCTCTAATTTTTGTTGGTCAATATCCGACAATACCCAACACTTGGTACAGGGGTAGAAATGATGGATTTTCGCCTCTTCCTGATTATCCTGCTGCTATTTCTAACGACTTAGTTTTTGATTCTAATGCTCCCTTTTCGGAGAGCTTAGTTTATCAAAGAGTAACTAATTTAACACCTGGCCAAGCATACAATCTTTATGTAAAAGTAAATAGTGGTACAATAGGATCTTTGTTAATCGCTGTCTATGCGTCACCTGGAGCTTGGCCTTTAACTCAGATAGGAAGCACACAATCTTATCCTGTATCACCAGGACTATATACAGCAGGATTTACTGCACCATTGGGTGGGGATTTAATTATTTCCCTAAAATATACAAATGCTACTGCTAGTACCGTAGCAGTTTCTTATGTTTCATTATTGCCTACTTCAGAAACTCCAACCTTTGTAAGTACAGATGGGCAAGTGATATGTGATTTATATGAAGATGAAGATATACCTTTGACTTTAAGTGTTGATGATTTTAAAAATGCAGCAGAACAAGTGCAATCGTATTCTAAGGCATTTATGCTGCCTGGAACAAAAAGAAACAATAAGATATTTGACAATCTATTTGAAATAACAAGATCAGGACAAAACAGTTTAATATTCAATCCTTATGCTAAAACAAGATGTGCATTAAAGCAAGATGGATTTATTTTATTTGAAGGGTATTTAAGAGTGATTGACATACAAGATAAAGAAGGAGAGATTAGTTATAATGTAAACTTATATTCAGAAGTTATTGCTTTGGCAGATTTATTGGGCGATAAAACTTTTAGTGAGATAGATTTTAATGAACTTACACACGGTTATAATTATACAAGTATAAGAAATAGTTGGCAAGGCATTTTGAATCTTGACAATCCCTTACCTGCTGGAAGTTATGCAGGAACAGGATCAACAACAAACGTATTGAGATACCCGTTTATAAATTGGAATAATAAATATACAGTAGGCACTAATGATAAACCTGTATTACCTAACCTAGAAAGCTCATTTAGGCCTTTCATTACTTTAAGGTATTTGATAGATAGAATCTTTGCAGGTACTAATCAATTCACTTATACAAGCAGCTTTATAGAGAGTAATGCTGACTTTCAAAGATTGTTTATGGACTTTAATTGGGGTGGAGATGAATTTCCTGTGCCTGAAGAAGAATATGCTGCAAGTTGGGATACAAATGATAAAAATGAAAATCCAGGAACAGGATCTTATAAGAATTTAATGTTATCAACTGATCCTACTACAAGTTTATCAGGATCTACTCTACCTCCTAACTATGATGAAACAACTAATAAAATAACAGCTACCACTACTAATGAAATGTATTTTATAAGCTACAATTATACTGTAAGAAATCACGGAGGAATAGCAGATGCACTAGTTGAGTTTAGATGGCTTCATACAGCAAGTGGAGTGGAACAACCTGACATTAATCATAGGATTGACATAGTAAATTATTCTGGAATAACTTGGGAAGATTATATTGGAAGTTTTACTATCATATTAGAAAACATTGGAGATACGATAGAAGCTCAATTTGATGTAGCATCTTCCGTTTCACAATACTATTTTCCAAGTAGAGTTACTTTTGTGCAATCTACTTTTACTGTTAATTCAGCTACTCTAAATACTCTAAGAGGAGAGTTAGGACAATGGGAATTTCTAAAAGGCATAATGACTATGTTTAATTTAATATCTATGCCTGATCCTGTAAACCCTAACAATATATTGATAGAACCTTACAATACTATATTTTTAAACAATAAGCTGAGTAAAGAATTAGATTGGACAAGTAAAGTAGATATTTCAGAAATTAAGCTAACCCCTTTAACTGATTTGAATAAAAAAACTATATTTAAGTTTGTAGAAGATGATGATGATTATAGGTTTAATGTTTACAAAAAATCTGTTCAAGGACATTTATACGGAAGTAAACTTTTTGATGCAACAACTACAACAGGTGGCTTTCAAAGTGTTTTAGATGGGGAAGAAGAAATAGTGGCAGAACCTTTTGCAGCAACAGTATGTAGTCCTTTAATGTCACAGTTTTATGACTTTATTATTCCTAGTATTTATTCTTATAACCCTGATGACGGTACTTCAGAAGGGTTTGATAACAGTCCAAGAATAATGTATTTTAATGGACTTAAAGATGCTGCTGATCCTAATAATCCTTTTATAAGTACAACATATGATGTTCCTGCTCAAAATGGCGGTCCTGCTGATGCTCACGAAGATCAGTTTTTACAATTTAGCCATTTAACAGATATACCAACAGTAGTAAGCAATCCCCCTGTTTCTACTGATACAAGAGATTTTCATTTTGGAGAATGTCAGCTTGTTCCTCCTATTGGAGATGCTACTCCTAATAATCTATTTAATACTTATTGGCTTCCATATTACAATGAGCTTTACAATCCTGACACTAGGACTATGACACTTAAAGTAAATCTAACTCCTGGCGACATAAACACATTCAGGTTCTACGACACGGTATTTATCAAGAATAGAACATTTAGAGTTAATAAGATTGACTATAAACCAAACGACTTAGCAACAGTTGAATTTATACTTATACCATAATGACAGAATATTTAAACGGATATATAATTAAACCTGCAAAAATTAATGCTTTAGGAATTGTTGAATTTACTGATGGTACTAATGCTATAACTCCTAACCAACAACAATGTCAAGCATACGGATATACTTACGATAAGATAACAGGCACTTGTAAGGCATTTAATTATAATACGAATCTTGAAAGAAACATATCTAATGTAAACAATAACATTCAAGGAGCAGGAAATGTTACAGGAACAGGAACTAACAATACTTATATAATGGGGGAGGACAATACTGTTCAAGGTCTTTCAACAAATAATATTATAATAGGAAATGAAAATGTAATCTCTAGTGGGGTAAAGAATGCTGCTGTATTTGGGAATTTTGGAATAGCAGAAAGAACAGGTGAAGTAGTTATTGGAGGTGGTGGCTTTTCAGGTGCAGGAAAAGGATATGCTCAAAGTTCAGTTATTACTTTAACAGGAACGACTACTGATGAAACAGTAACAAGTTTATTTGTAAACGGAGATAGTTCTGTAACAACAATAGCAAGAGGTTCAGGAACAGTATATACAGGTTTTGATGTTAGTTTGTTAGGAGTAAGAACAGGAGGTACGGCAGGGGGTAGTGAAGGGGATAGAATATTTTTAAAGAGAACAGGTATTATTCTTGAAGCAGTATCTAACGAATCATCAGCAACAATAGATGAATTTGGAACGGTAACAGGGTGGACAGGTACAATAGCTTTTAGTGGTGCTAATATGGTATTCCAAGTAACAGGTGTAGCAGATATGGATATTAGTTGGAGTTGTACTCTTAATCTTTATGAAATGAAAGTATAAAAAAAAGAAATTATGGCAGACAAAGTAATAATAGAAGCAGAAGTAAAATCAAATGTAGGAGAAGTCGGCAAAGATGCAGCTTCAGCAGCAGGAGAATTTAAAGTAATGGGAGTTTCTTTAAATGGAGTAAAGGCAGCATTTGTTTCAGCAGGTAAATCGGCAAAACTAATGTTTGGTTCTATAAAGGCAGGGCTTATATCAACAGGAATAGGTGTTTTTCTAGTAGCTATTGGTGCTTTAGTTCAATATTTTAAAGATAGTGAAGAAGGTGCTAGTAAGTTTAAGCAGATAACTTCAATGTTAGGGGTAATACTAGGAAATGTTACAGACATTCTAAGCAACTTAGGGAAAACACTTTTTGAAACTTTCAGCAATCCTAAAAAAGCAATAACCGATTTATGGAATTTTATTAAAACTAATTTAATGAATCGTCTAACGGGATTAATAGATTCTTTTAGGGCAGCAGGTAAAGTCATACAAGCCGCAATTAATCTAGATTTTGAAGGAGTAAGAGAGGGAATGCTTGATTATGGAGAAAGCATAGCTCAAGTAGCAACAGGAGTAGATGATGTATTTAATAAAACTAAAGATGGTATTAACAGCACAATAGAAGCTGTAAAAGATTTTGGCGAAACAACTAAGAAAGAAATGAAGATGGCTAATCAGCTTGAAAAAGACAGGTTAGCTTTACAAAAATTTGAAAGAAAAGCAATAGTTGAAAAAGCTAAAACGGAAAAAGACATGATGGAACTTCGTTTGAAAGCTAGAGATTTTGAAAAGTTTGCAGCAAATGAACGACTTGGCTTTATGAGAGAAGCTAATAAATTAGCAGCAGAGCAATTAGAGAAAGATTTGCACGTTGCTCAGGAAAAATTAAGATTCCAAGTTGAAGAAAATTCTTATAGTAAATCTACTCAACAAAATTTAGATGATGAAGCAGCTTTACAAGCAGCAGTATTTAATTTAGAAAAAGCTAATTTTTCAGAACGTAAGAGAATGAAATCTGAAGAACAAGCTATTGTTAAAGAATTACAAGCAGCAGCTAAAGCAGAAGCTAAAGAAAAGCAAGATGCGATTGATGCTGAGAATAAACGACTTGCAGAAGCACAAAAGGTTATAGATGATAAAAAAGCAGCAGCAGATAAAAAAGCAGCAGATGCAGCAATAAAAGAAGCAAAAAGAGTAGCAGATGAAAAGATAGCTTTAGAGGAACTTGTAGAATCAGAAAAAGAGAACACAATTCAGATGGGGTTTGCTGCTGCAAGTTCTTTAGCTAAAGAAGGTTCTGCTGCTGCAAAAGGAATAGCAGTAGCTCAAACTATATATAATACCCAACAAGCAATAATGAAAGCTCTAGCAGACGTCCCTTATCCTATGAATATTATTCAATCAGCTTTAATGGGAGTAATGGGAGCAAAAGCTATTGCAAATATTTTAAGTACAGATCCATCAGGAGGAGGAGCAGGAGGAGGAGGAGCAGCAGCAGCACCAGCAACCCCAGCACCACAAATGATGTCAGGACAATTTGAATTAGGCGGTGGAATAGCTCCTGAAGCAACTCGTGCTTATGTAGTTACGGACGAAATGACAAATAGCCAAGATCAACTTGCTAATATAAGACGTAGAGCAACAATTTAAAAATCAAATAAGAATTAATTAAATCTATTATATAATATGCCTTGTGAAGAATGTAACGATGGAAAAGTAAAATGGGGAAGTACTGGCAAATGCGAGTATGATTCCATAGCTGAATGTGAAGAAGCTAATAAAGATTATTACGAAAAGACAACTTCTATTGTTGAATTGGTAATAGAAGATGATAATCAAGAATTGGCTATTGATGCTATTAGTTTAGTATCAGCTCCTGCAATCGAGGAGGACTTTGTTTATTTTGGAAAAGAGAAAAACAACTTGACATTTGCTAAAGTAGATGAAGAAAAAAGAATGTTAATTAGTCCGGCTCTTATCCCTAATAAGCAAATTTTCAGATATGATCCTAATACCGATTCAGATTACTACGTTTATTTTAGTCCGGCAACTGTTCGTAAAGCAAGTGAACTTTATTTAAAACATAATAACCATCATAAAGCTACTCATGAACACCAAGATAGAGTATCTGGAGTTTTAACTGTTGAAAGCTGGATTAAGGAAGGTGATATGGATAAGTCAAAACTTTTTGGCTATGATCTTCCTAACGGAACGTGGTTTGTAAAAATGAAAATAGAGAATGAGGAGCTTTGGAGTAAGATTAAAGATGGTTCTTTACGTGGCCTAAGTATCGAAGGATATTTTACCAATCGTTTTGAAGCTATGCAAAAGAAAGGGCAAGAACCAACTGATGAAGAAATACTTAAAGCTCTTAATGAAATAATCACAAAATCAAACAAGAATTAACTAATTCTATTATATAACAGAACCTAAAAAAGAAATTATGGACATTAAAGAACAAATACTAGTAGCACTTGGCTTGAATAAAAGCGAAGAAGAAGTGAAATTAGCTTGGCAATCCAAAGGAGAGGATGGCACAATTTATGTAAGTACCGCAGACGAGTTAGAAGCCGGTGTGGATATTTCAGTACTAACGGAGGACGGAACGACAATACTTTTGCCTGTCGGAACGTATAAAACTGAAGATGGCGTAAGTTTTAGAGTTGAAGAAGAAGGCGTGGTTGCTGAGGTTATAGAATCAGAAACAGAAGAAGAAGAAACTACTGAAGAAGTTGAAGCAGCAGAAGAAGATGACAAAGAAGCAGATGTTGGCGATTGGGCTGGAATGGAGAAGCGAATTCAGAACTTAGAGGACGCAGTAGCGGATCTTAAAAGAGATAAGGAAGGTGGAGATGATGATGTAGAAGAAATGGCAGAAGAAGTAACTGAGCCAGGAACAAATCCAAAAACTATAACTACTAAAGAAACAGTAGAATTTTCAGCAGAAGATGAATTAGAAAAACTTAAAGCTGAGAATGAAAAACTTAAAACGGAATTAGCAGAACAACCTGCTGATAGTCCGATAAATACAAATAAATTTAGTTCAGAAAGAACAACTCCTAGTCCGCAAGATTTTAAGAGAATGACGAAACAGGAGAAATTTTTATATGAACTATACAAATAAATTAATAATTTAAAAAAAGAAAATTATGGCAATTACAGTAACACAAGCGAATTTTAATGGGAAAGCGGCCGGATTTTATATCAGCGCCGCATTAAAAGCTTCAAACTCGTTAGATTATCTAACAATGATAGAAAATATCAAATATAAAAGTAACATACAGGCATTAAATCAAACTGTTGATTCAGTAGTAGATGCGACATGTAACTTTAGTTCAGTAGGAACTCTTGCTTTAACCGAAAAGGTTTTAGAGCCAAAGAACCTACAAGTAAACGTTGATCTTTGTAAGGAAGATATGTTGGATTCTTGGGAAGCGTTACAAATGAGAGCAGGAGCAGGTGGCAACCCTTCAGCAACATTTGAAGATTATGTTATCTCTTATATGGGTGGCATTATAGCAGAAGCAACTGAAGATTCAATTTGGAGTGGAACTAATGTAGCAGGACAATTTAATGGCTTCTTAGGATTAGTAACAGGTCTTTTATTACCTGGACCTGACCCTACAGTAGTTCAAGATGGTGCAGCAGCAGCACCTTATACAGCAGGTAACATTATAGCAAACTTACAATCAGCAGTAGCAGCAATACCTACTACAACTTTAGGAAAAGAGGACTTACATATCTACATGAGCCAAAGAAGTTATCAATACTATATTGGAGCAGTATCTACTTTAGGATATGTAAATGCTTACAATATGAATGGAGATTATGTGCCAATGTTTGAAGGTTATAAATTGGCCGTATGTAATGGAATGGAAGAAAATCAAATGGTAGTAGCTCAAAAATCAAACTTGTTTTTCGGAACCGACCTACTTTCAGACGCTACACGTATCGCTTTGATGGACATGTCAGCTCTCGATGGGAGTAACAATTTAAGATTGGTATGTCGTTACTCAGCAGGTGTTCAAACAGGAACAGGAGCTGATATTGTAAGACAATCGTAAAATTAATTAATAGAAGCAGGGGTGTAAAAACCCTTGCTCCTTTAACCCTTAAAAAATAACAGAAATGGCTTGTACGGCACTAACACGAGGACGAGGACTTGATTGCAATAGAATTGCAGGGGGCGTAAAAAAGATATTTTTCTCAGTATTTGATGAAGATGTATCTTATACTTATGATGGTTCTAATCCTTTAGAAATTGACGCAATTGATTGGAATGCTACTACGATTTATGAATATGTAATGCCTTTAGGGGTAGCTAGTGTTACTGACACTATTACAGGTAGCCGTGAAAACGGAACGATATTCTACACTCCAACTGTCAATATTATATTAAATAAATTAACAAAAGAAGATCAAAACGAAATAAAATTATTGGGCGCAACGAAAGTAAGGATTTTTGCTCAATTGAATGAACAATTAGCTAATGGACATGATGTATTTATTGCATTAGGAATGTCAAATGGAATGGAATTAAATGCAGGAACTATGGATAGTGGCGCTGCCTTCGGAGATCGAAACGGTTATACTCTGACCTTTGATGGGCTCGAGCCAATTCCTTTCGCTATGTTAGAAGATTATACTACAACTCCGTGGGATCAAAGTGGGTTTATTAATGAATCTGGAACATTCCCTACTACAGGATAATCTTATTTTAGTTTTCATATATATTTCTTGATTAGAGGGCTTTATGCCCTCTTTTCATTTTTAAAGCAAATAAAAACAGGACTTTTCTATTATATAGTATATGATACAAGCAATCACGGAAACAGGATTCAATCCTCTCCTACAAACTGAGGATAATAGAATAAATACTGCTGTCGCTACAAGTAAGATTAGACACTTATTCAAGTTCACTAATGATATGGATAAATCCATTCAATATGCCTATGGAGCTTTAGAAACTATATATAGCAGATATACTGCTTTTAGATTTGAATATAATATAAATCCTGATATTTTTACAGGTAAAACAAAACTATTCCCAGCAGGATATTGGAAATATGAATGTTATGAAGTGAGTTGGACGGGAGTAGTTTCATTGGTAAGGGATAAAGCTCCTTCAACAGAAACAGAAGTATTACCAGCAGAACCTGATCACGGAATAGTTCAAGGGTTGGTAACTAAAGGGAAGATGTATGTAGCAGAAAAAGATGGAACAGAACAAGTTCAATATACTCAAAGGCAAGAACCAGACGGAACAAATTATATATATTACGGACAATAACAAATTAAAAAATTATGGCAATAGAAAATGTACAACAACTCTTAACAGAGCAATTAGGGAAAAACGGAGATACAGTAGTATTTACAACAGCAGCACAAACTAGCAAAGATTGGTATTGTGTTTACTTTCCTGTTGAAAGTGTGGTAGCTTCAATAACAGTAGCAGATGCAACAGGAGAAAGTGCTTTACAAACGACACTACCGGCAGGAACGACATTGTTTATGAACGTTACCGCAATTACTTTAACAAGTGGGGTAGGAGTAGGTTATCACGAAGGACCTACTACATAAGATATGTTAAAATTAGGATTAGATTTAAGCTTATCTTCAATAAGACCACAAGGAGTTTGGTCGCCTGATGATGAAACTTCTTTAGAAGCTTGGTATCAAAATGCAGTAGGAATTACTTTAAATGGTTCTGATGTTAGTCAATGGGCAGATAGTTCTTCTAATAGTAATGATATGGCTCAGGGAACTGCGACTAATCAACCAGCTTATTCTGCTGGAGTTCTTACTTTTGATTCTACTGATACTAACTATCTTTCAACATCAGGGCAGGTGGATTTAAGTGGGGACTTCACTATTGGAGTTAAATTAAAACTAATAGCATCAGGCGGTACTCTTTTGGGAGATATAACTGAAACGGGAGAATTTATAAGATTCACAGGGACTACTGAATTAAGAATACGAATAGATAATGGAACGGCAGTTAATATAGCTAAAGATAGTGGTACTTTTGTAGAGGAAGCATATATGGTGCTAACAAGGTCTAGTGGTACTTTAACTTTATATTGGAAGGGAACTGCTCAAGCTGACACAGAAACTATTAGTGGCACAGCCAGTATTGATGCAATAGGAGTGAGAAAGCCAACTAATAACCCTTTAGATGCTGAAGTATCAGAGGTGCAAATATACAGTTCATCAAGTGCTACTCTAACAGCTAATGTAAACGATAGATTAGCAGGTATATAAAACAAAAAATATGAAAGATAATATTATTAACATCAATCTTGAAACATCAACAGCTCCTGTTGTAACAGAAGTTCGTGGTAGAGATTGGATTGAGTACGGAGATGCAAATGGGGAGTGGAGAAACTTATATCCTCAATTTCTTATTGACTTGTATTACTCAAGTTCAATTTCAGCTGCTATTATTAATTCTACTTCAGAAATGATTGCAGGGGAAGCACTAATTATAGAGGATGATGAAGATAGAGATTTAGAAGCTAGAGTTAAACTTCAAAACTTTATGAATAGAGCTAATGGGAATGAAAGCTTACATGAAGTTATAAAGAAACTAGCATTTGACTTTAAGCTTCAGGGAGGGTTCGCTTTAAATTTGGTGTGGTCAAAGGATCGTACTCAAATCGCTGAGATTTATCACGTGGATGTTTCTAAATTAAGATGTGCTAGGCCTGATGAATTTGGAAAAACTCCCGGATATTATATTTCAGCAGATTGGACAAATACAAGACAAAACAAACCTTATTATGTTCCTGCTTTTAATGCTAATGATAGAACATCTGCAAATCAAATAATGTATGCAGGGCTTTATTCTCCTGATATGAATTCTTATTATACTCCGGACTACGTTAGTTGCAATAATTGGGCTCTAATAGATGCTCGAGTGTCTGAATTCCATCTCAACAATATTTCGAATTCTTTTAGTGGGAGTTACCTATTTTCCTTTAATAATGGCACACCGACAGCTGAAGAACGTAGAGATATAGAGCAAAGTATAACTGATAAATTTACAGGGAGTAAGGCAGCTGGACGTTTTGTGCTTTGTTTCTCAGATGACCGTACTAGAGCGCCTGAAATTACACCTATGAATACAGCAGATTTGGACAAGCAGTATTTGGCACTTCAGGAACTCCTCACTTCGAACATTCTTTCCGGCCATCGTGTAACGTCAAAAACGCTGATGGGTATTGATTCTGCTAATGGGTTCTCCTCAAATACAGATGAAATTATAAATGCTGCAAATTTTTACTTGAATACCGTAATAAAACCATTCCAAGATTCCTTAGTAAAGCAGTTGAGAAAGATATTTCAGATCAACAATATGGATATGCCTGTAAACTTTGTTCAATTAAAACCTATTACTGTTCAATTTGATTCTAAAACAATTAGAGAGGTTATGACACAAGACGAAATTAGAGAAGAATTAGGGCTTGAGCCATTGGGAGATGAAGAAGTAGTAGATGAAACAGTAGATTTTAGTAAAGTAGAAAAGACAGAGCTAGAAAGTTATATTGAAACTTTAGAAGATATACCTGAAGATTGGGAGTTAATTAATGAAGAAATAGTAGATGGTGAACATCAAGATTTTGATTTTGAAGCAGAGCTTAATAATATAGCAGGGGAAAAATTAGAATTAGCATCAACAGGTAGGGCAAATCCTAATGCAAGAAGTGATCAAGATGGCTTAAATAAATCAGGAACATTTTTCTATAAAGTTAGATATGTTTACACAACTGATAATTTTTTAACAAACAAGTCAGGTACAAGTAGGGATTTTTGTAAACTCATGACTAGAGCTAGAAAAGTATATCGTAAAGAAGATGTTATTAGAATGGGTAGTATGGCAGTTAATGCAGGTTTCGGTCCTCGTGGTGCTTCAACCTATTCAATCTGGTTTTTTAAAGGCGGCCCCGAATGTCGGCATTTTTGGATGCGACAGGTGTACCGTGCTCCTGCATCTGATGATGCTTCTGTATATTATGAAAAGAATATAGATGATGATAAAATGATAGGATATACTAAAGCTATATCAGAAGGTTTTACTGCTAAAAGGAATGATAACTTAGTAGCAAGGCCACCTCAAAGAATGAAGAATAATGGATATTTAAACCCTAGATAAAATGGCATACGTATTATTTATATCAGAAGAGAAATTAAAGTCATCAACGGCCGTTAATCTAAATGTCGATGTGGACATCTTACTTCCGTTTGTTAGAGAAGCGCAAAAGCTTTATGTGGAAACTGCACTTGGAAGTGACTTAACACAACATTTGAAAGATGAAATTATAGCAGGAACTTTAGCAGGAGCTGATAAAACTTTAGTTGATGATTACATTGGCGACATGTTGCCGGGATATTCTCTTTACCATGCTTTACCATACCTTCGTTTTAAAGTGGAGAACGGGAATGTTTATTCTAAGACATCAGAAACGGGAACTCCTTTATCAACCGAAGAAGCTCAACATCTTAGGGAAGAAATTTTAAATACAGCCAGTTATTATAGAGAACGAATGATTGACTACATTAGAAACAATACATCTAGCTTTCCTGCTTTCAGCACTAACACGGGTGCAGACATCAATCCATCAACAGAAAATTATTATGCCGGGATGAACCTTGAAACTCCACCACAAGGAAATGAACTTACATTGAAAAACTTTTTAAATGCAGGGGATTAATGAAGAAATACTACAAAACAAAATCAAAAAATATAACTAAGCTAAAATCCTACTTGGAAAGTAAGCCAAAATCTAAAAATAATGACAGATCTAAAAGACACAATACAAGTAGGAATAGCTAACGGTTCAGCGATTGGCGTATCACTTTCACAAGTTAATGAACTTTTAACCTTTTGTTCACTTTTATTCGCTATTGCATTTACTATCTATAAATTTTTTGTCTATGAAAAAAAGAAAGCTAAATAGCACCAATCCAAAATACCATAAAGAAGATGAGAAAGCTCCTAAAGTTCATAAAGAATTTGTTAAGGAAGTTAAAGGTTGTAAAATCTACAAAACCTACTATCTCTAAACCAAGTCATATTAATCTTTTAATTCTTAGAGATACCTTTACAGAAGAATCTACTATTGGAGAACTTTTTGTAAACGGAGAAAGATTTTGTGATACTTTAGAATTACCATATAGAGATAATCAAAGACGAGTGTCTTGTATTCCAATAGGAGAATATCCTGTTAGAATGAGATACCCAAGAGAAAGTGCAACTAGAGATTATTTGCACCTATTAGTAAAAGAAGTGCCTAACCGAGATTATATATTATTTCACCGGGGAAATACAGCTAAAGATACAAGAGGGTGTGTCCTAGTAGGACAGGGCAGCCAACAAGACGTTGTTCATAATTCAACTTTAGCTTTAGATTTACTGCTAAAAGAAATAATAAATTTGGGTGGGAAAAATATTAATTTAATAATCAAAAATAAATAAAAATGAGAAAAATAATTTTAACAAGCGTAATAGCATTATTTTGTTTAAGTGCTTCAGCACAATTCAGAGTAATGAGTAATGTTAGCACACCTGAAGAAGGGGCTAGTTGGAGTGCAGACAACTTCACTAGTAGCTTAGGTGTTGGCTATCAAGTAAATAATGATGTAATGGTAGGACTTCAAAAGAATGGCGAAAACTATGATTTTGTAGGAAGATACAGCTTAAATGATAATATGTATTTATCAGTTCAAGCACCTACTGAAGAAGCAGCAGATAATATGACTTTAGGAGTTGGAATGTCAATTAAATTCTGGAATGAGCTTTATGTAGAACCAAACTATACGACAAAAGATGGCGAAGGTTCTTTTAATGTAGGACTATCTTATAAACTTTAGTATTAATTTAAAAAATAAATAACAATGAAAAATTGGCTAACAAATGTAGTTCTAGGACAGATACTACACAGTAAAAAATTCATCTATGCAGTAACAGGAATTGTTACACCTTATCTAATGACACATTTTGGATGGGGAGCAGATGTTGCAGAAACAGTATGGCAAACATTCTTAGTTTTAATTTTAGGACAAGGAGTTGCAGACATCAGCAAAAAATAATAGATACAGATTAAAACCTCACGAAATTCAAGTGATAGAGAATCTTCGTGCTAAAAAGGTTAATCGGTTGGTTGTTGGGGATGTTCATCTCCCCTACACCCACCGAAATTATCTTCAACATTGTATTAACATCTACAACAAGTATGGCTGCTCAGAAGTCAGCTTCACAGGAGATATTATAGATTCGCATTTCGCAAGTTTTCATCAGACATCAACTCAAACAGATGGAAAGTATGAATTGGATATGGCAATTGAACAAGTTAAAGATTGGTATGAAGCATTCCCTAATGCAACTATAACTTTAGGAAATCACGATTTGATA
>VTLG01004539.1_pt1 | contig 18804 bp, 37 predicted proteins | sample 4694571 | NCBI WGS metagenome assembly VTLG01 (sample SAMN12604809, study PRJNA352737) | marine metagenome | biome: ENVO:00000447; feature: ENVO:00000209|ENVO:00000569|ENVO:01000036; material: ENVO:00002151; isolation source: viral sequences binned using virsorter ...
CAAGATGTTGGGTAACGGGTGGACGATAGAAGTTATCGCACATATATTGAAAGGAATAAGTTAAATACCGTGCCGAGCGGGTAGCTTATCCCTATAAGCATAATACTCGGAGGGTGCCAGCAGAAGGTGTGCCTTCATAAGAAAAACATCTGCAAAAAGGGCTGGAGTTTAAGCGTCTTTAGTCTTCTAATAGCTAAAGTCTTCCGACCCGGTGACCTTTAAGGGCTTGACACTTGTTAAGCCCTTTCTTTATTATGGGAGGCGTTATGGACGTTGAGGGTATTTCCCAGAGTCTTGCTGAGAGTCCGTGTATAGGTGTCTGTTCAGCAACTCAATGGGGCGACGCAATCTGTAAGGGTTGTGGACGTACCGCTACGGAAATTCGAGATTGGGCAATTCTGCCTTCTGTCTACAGGAAATTAGTAGTCATCCGGGCAATCGGAGAAGGCTTTACTCCTAGACAAGTACAACGTTACACGCCTGATAATGCTTTGAAAAAGTCTGCTGTCAGAGTAAAATAAATTTCATGAAAAGGAAGAACGCATAATGGCTATATATGGAGGCGGAGGTGAAATGGGTGGCACTGATGATACAGGCGTCGAAATAGTAGATGAAGTAGGTATATGGGGAAAAAGACCCGGCATGAGCGATCGATTCGGTCCGGGAGGAACCTCTATTTACAGTCCGGGAAGCGGAACAAACTTCGATACCAACGTTGGTATGTTCGATCCTTCTTCTTATATTAAAGATTTCATGGGATCTCCTTATGCCAGAATGATTAAGCCTTCGAGAAGAAAGAACAAAGATTCCCAAGAAGCTACAGGATCAGAGCAGACTTTTGAAGGGACGAAGGAACCAGAGACTGGAATCTTCGGCGGAACGATCGGTCCTAAATTTAAAAAATTCTTTGGTAAATTGGCAAGCATTCATCCAGCCACGCGTAATGCTAAGTTTGCTTATGACTTCATCAGAGGACTGCGTAACGCAAAGGACCCTCAGTCTTTTGTCGGCGGTGTGATGAAGCGTCTTGCTTTCGGTAAGGCGTTAGGTGGTCTAGGTCTTTCTGGTATGCAACGTCAAGGAGTCGGAAGTTTAATTAACATGGCCAAAGGTAAACAGACTCTTGGACAAGGAATCGGAAGTTTAGCTACATCAGCAGCTTTTAGAAGCGCAGCTCCTAGCTTAATGAAAAGTGCGTATAAAAGTGGTGGCATGAATGGTGTTTACGCAGCAATGGCAGCTTTACAAATGGCACAAAGGGCAGCTCAGCAGAGAATAGCCAGAGGACCGGGTGGCGGTGGGTAAAGGATCAAAGCCAAGACCCCTATCAGTTTCTTCAGAACAGTTCAGCAGCAACTGGGATAACATCTTCGACAAAGAACGTGGAGCCTATCATTCTTTTTGTAGGCGTATGTGGTTGGATTATTGTGATGAGTTCTCTTCTTTTGGATCAACTACCCTCGATTACGATACTTACGTCAGAGAATACAAAGACTCCTTGTTGAAGAAGTTTAATCAGAAATAGATTCTTCTGGTTCTTTTAAACAGAATATCCCACATTCAAAGTCATAGTTTTTAAGTGGTCTGCCTTTCGCATCTATAGGTAAGGTATCCAAATAAATCCTTTCCCCTTTATGTCTTACGAGTTTCGCGCCAATTTCTCTTGATTGTTCAGCTCTTCTCTCAAAAATTTCTGGGAAAGTTTCCCTTACCAGATTCCAATAGGTGGGGGAAGTAGCCTTTACGCAACCAATACAATTAGCATTAGGATACCCAAGTTCGTATATCTTAGGTTTCTCTATGCCAGCTGCACTTAAAATATCGAAGCAATCTTGCTTAGTTATGTTTTCGTCCACCAATATAGGAATAAGATTAGCCTTTTCCACTTCTTTAAATCTCACTGCTCTCTTTGATTCATCAGCAGTAAAGCCAAGCACTAGATAGTCAGTAACATTTTTGGCTTCCCACTCTTGCCGGGCGTTCTTTTTTAAGTGCAATGTGCAAGGAGCTCCTGAGATGCCAGACATATATTGCCGGGTGTCCCACACCGTTTCAGCTGAGCAATCTGGAAACTTGGAGTTTATGGCGTATTCGATTTCTACTCCCAACCACTTCTCAACGTCCTTTAAAAATCGTTGATTATCTTCGTGTTCTTCTGCGACCGGGTTATTAACAATGCGTATGTTGTTGTCTTTTCCGTATTTTTCTAACGTGACTTTGGCGGCTACAGCTGAAGCAGCCCCACAAGAAAACCAAACTGTTATTTCTTTATTTTGAATAATCAAAGTAGATCTTCACCGGGCTTCCAACTGCACGCAGTCAGCCCACCTGCTTTTAAAGCCTGTAAAGTTCTTAATATCTCATCTACGTTTCTGCCAGTGTCCAATGCGTTCACGGAAACGTGCTGTATCACACCGTTTGGGTCAACTATGAAGGTAGCACGCAAGCACACACCTTCATTTTCGTCCACAACGCCACAGGCAGTTGCCAGCTTTAGCCCGCAATCAGCAAGCAGAGGGTGAGATATGTCTTTTATGAGTTCGTTGGATTGTCTCCACGCTTGCTTACAGTATTCGTTATCCCCTGATATGCCCAAGACGTTTGCTTCGGGTAACAACTTATCCATGTCAGCTATTTCTGTAGGACAGATGAAGGTGAAGTCTTTTGGGTAAAAGTAGATAACGGACCATTCGTTCTGTATATCTGTGTGGTTTACTGAAGCCAATGAGCCATCGTCCATGACTGCATTGAGTGAAAATTCCGGGAAGGTTTCATTTATTTCTATCATAAGTGCTAATTATACAATAAGCGGTAGCCTGTCGGGTATAAATAGTATAAAATGTATCTTGTATACATTGTGGAATGTTTACGTTACACACTGTTTGCCTAGTGTGGTTAAAAGAAAGGCTGTCATTACGGAAAGGGAGGATTTTAGCAAATATGGGTCTTCCCTTTTTTCATGGCTTATGTATAATACATCTTATATAAATTTGGAAAATTTATATAACCTCCTTAAAGGGAAGATTTTGTAGGTCTTCCCTTTTTTCATGGGCGAAGGATCTGGGATCTGGGATCTGGGACCAAGGGCCTATTTTCTAACCTGAGATCAGAATTAAGAGTTAGCTCTATCCTATTGATTTAATTGAAGAAAAAAATCTTCTAACTTTGGTAAGGTTAGACTGTAAGCTATTGATTTTATTAGCAATGTTTTTATTCCTATATAACAAAACCTAACCTAACTTCTATTTTTTACAAAAAGTTTTTCTAAATACAAAAATATTACAGAATTTTAGTTTTCTGGGTTAGAAGTGATGAAAATATAGCTCTTATAAGGGTTTCCGTCTAACTTGGTAAAAGTTAGGTCAGGTTAGAAAGTCCAAAAAACCCTTATAGAATAGGGCTTCCCGTCTAACCCGGTAGAAGTTATGAGGTACATATCCCATAAAATAAAAAGATTGGATACTTTTTATTACTTTGGGGTATAATTTTTCTTTTAATTTAGGACAAGACAATGCCAAAAGGAATCTCAGGAAACATATCTGGAAAGAACGAAAAGCATCTGACAGTTAAACAAGCTAAGTTTGCTAAAGAGTACGTTTACAATGATGGGTCTAAAACTCAAACTGAATGCGCGCTTGCGGCTGGTTACGCTGAGAGTTCTGCTGCTGTCAGAGCTTCGGAGTTAACTAACCCTCAAAAGTACCCGCTTGTTGTTCGTTACATTCAGGGTCTCCAGGCAGAGCTGGACAAAAAGTATGAGGTTACGTTTAGTCGTCACGTTAGAGAATTAGCTAAGATTAGAGATCAGGCAATGGATAAAGGTAACTTAACGGCTGCGGTCTCTGCTGAAGTTCAAAGAGGTAGAGCTGCTGGCCTGTATATTGAGCGTAAAGAAGTTCGTACCGGGACGCTTGATTCTCTCAGCGAAATAGAAATAAAAGAAAGGATCCAAAAGTTGCTTGGTGATTACAAGCCTTTATTAGAAGCAGAAGAAGCTGTAATTATTAATCAGTAAGAATCTATAAGCCCAGCGTCTGCTAAAAGTTTTTTGAATTTGTCATAAATAGACTCTTCATAATTTTTTGGATAGGTAGTCCATTTTAGCCCGGTGATAGTATTTTCAAACTTAGCTATTCCGTTGTTGTAACGAATTTCTCGAACTCCATTATTAAAATGATAGTAGTTGATACCTCTACCCCATTTCTCAGCATCTAATTTAAACTTTGTTAGTCTTACTCTGTCTGTGTATTCAGTCATTGGTTTCTCTCTTTTTCTTCAACGTATTCTTTAAAGTCTGGAGTCATTCCTATTTGTCCTGTAAGTATTTCTGCATCATCATACATCTGCCAGTCAATACTTAATATAGCTTGCTTGTCATCATCGGTTAGCGTGTCAGCTACGTCCTGTATTTTTGCATTGATTCGTGGGTGTGAATCTTGTGGGCAGTCTAAGCACAATTTATAGGGGCCTTTATTATTCTTACTATCAATACTTAAAAAGACGGCCAGATCTTGTAGCTGCCCTCTCCTAAATAATTGAATTACTGCTTTTGCTTGTGGCTTATCTAAATAAGCTATTTGTCTAATCATAGTTGTCTTACCTTTTGTTGTTTAATTAATGGGGGGTACATATCTAAAAAGATTTCATCAGTAAATTCTTTACGTTCACCTGGCGTAACCTTAGATAGAATTCTTATTTCTTTCTTTTTAATCTTCCCGGTTTTCCAATAGATAGATTCAGGAGGAACCATTTTTAAAGTCCAATCTATTGTTTTGTTCCGGGACGAATCAATTTGAAACGTGGGGTGACAAGGAAACTTGTCTTTATATAACTCAGTCATTGAAATTCATGTGTGGTTTGGCTCTAGCTTTAGCTGTTTCCAAATCATTTGTGCCTAAACGTATTGTTGGTCTGCTTGAATCAGAACAAACTAAAACGTATTCACCACTAAGTTTATCTAAAATATATTCATTAGCCATTTATAACTCCTCTGTTATTTTGTTAATTATCTCTCCTACTACTCGCTTGTGCAATTTTCGGTCTCTTAGTATTTCCCATTCGTCATCGTGCAATGTAATAATTGGCACTCCGTCCTTTCTGGGAATCACATAATATTTAATCTTGCGTTTAAGTATATTTGAATGAATCTCTTGCTGCCCACCAAATACTTCGGAAGTTCTTTCCCACAAGTCCATAAATAAATCTTTAGCCACTAGCTTTTCTCCTTTTTCATATCTTTTATAAGTGCCAGCGAAACTTTAATTTTTATTCTGTCTGGCTTATCTTCTTTCACTTCTTCCAAAGTCTGTTGTATGTATTCAAGTTTCTCTATGTCCATTGTCGTCCACTCTCTCCTGTATTAATCGTTTCAGAAACCATTCTGCTTTTAGTAAATCTTCTACTTCGTTGCCCAAATGCTTGCGTTCATATCTCCATAAGTATTTAAAAATAGATCCCTTTAGGTAACCTTCAAATCCTTCTGGAGTCATGCTTGCCTTGATAACCTCAATACATTCAATGGGGCTTTCTTTGTAATGCTTTGGGTTAATGTTGTCAGGCATTCTCTACTTCCTCTGCAACAATATCGTCTTTATCAAAAGGTATTTCACACCATTCTCCCTTCCTGCAAATATGTATCGTAGTATCTTCAATTTCATCTTCTTCAATACATATACCTTTAATATCTAATATAAAAGTTTTATTCATCATTTCTCCTATAAATTTTTGTCGGTTACGTCTTGCCAAAATTCACTGTAGTATTTGTTTAAATATCTATTGAGCCTTATTTGTTGCTCATTAGTCATCTCAACTTTTTTGCCACCATATAGAGTTCTTTTCTCTCTTATTAGTATGTCCATTATTTCTCCTTATTTTTTATTAAATTGAATTCCTGGTTAATGATCTTGTTAACCTCATACATATCTTCCACAATATTTTTATCAGCTTCTTTTAGTTCTGCTTCTTTCATTATGTCGTTGTTGCAGCTACAGACATTCTCTGCGGGTAGAGCTGTGTCCGGGATAACTTTAGTTTCAGGTGTCATATCTCCTACATACCAAACTCTGTATTCAGCTTCTCGGCTCGGCCTTCTATCTACTTTTCTTGTAGTGCATTTCTTACCTTGTTTTTTCATAAAGGTAGCTAGGCTATTTGCTTGCGATTGAGTTAGTCCACCTACGGAGTCTCCTATTGTTAATTGGGGTACGATTTCCCTATAGATATTGTTATTGCTTACTGCGTTTTCAAATCTTTTTGGTATAGGTACGTCTTTATCTATTTTAAATTTCATTCTGCCAGCTCCTTTTCTACTTCGTCCATGATAGATTTAATCGTTTCATCGGAAAAAGTCGTATTATTGCATTGCTTTATATACTCGCCATTAGGTTTATATACGGCTATTTTTATTTGGATTTCAAAATCTTTATCCATACTTACTCCTGATCTATGGTGTAGTAAACAGTTAGTTCCTCACCTTTCTTAATTGGTTTAATAGTGTATAAATCTTTTATAGGGGATTCCGGGTAGAAACCAACCACCACGCAATTAGGCGTATCAGAATGATTTAAAAATCCCCCAACAGGTGTCCTTTCCCATTCGTCCGTAAACTGAACGTGACTTCTTCCTATGATTCTAGGTTTTGGAATATCTTGGGTAGCGAATAAACCTAGTCCGTCTATCTTAGAAGGTTTAATCGTTACTAGATCGGGAAGGGGTCGATACTTAAATCTCATTTATAGTTTCCCCACATTCAAAACAATAAGGTTTGTCTAGTACCTCATTTTCTTCGGATTCAAAAGTTAATGATTCGTTACTACATCTTGGGCAAAGTAAAGTTTCCTCTAATATTCTTGTTTCCAAATCTATGGAAGCGTCAACGTGGTCATTCATTTCTTCAAACAACATATCCTCTGCTTTCTTTTCTGCTTCGGTTATATTGGATGCTTCTATTGTGTAGCTACCTGTGTATTCGGCTCTAACTCTTACATTAAATTTCATATCCAACACTTATATCCCGGACATTCGTCCTTTGGTAGTCCACAATGCTCGCAATATTCTTCGTCCATTAGTCCTCTCCTTCAATTTGGTAATTATGATTACCATACATTTCCCAAACTCCGTCACGAAAAGCTTCCACTTCTGCTTGGGTTTTAAATGAAAAAGTTTTAGTTTCTTCTGAAGTACCTACTACCTTCATCCTCTCAAAAGTAATAGTTATTGAATGTTCTTTAGCCATTAGTCCTCTCCTACTACTTCGTTATACATATCAGCGTAGCTATCTTTCTTTTCTAACTTGGCTTTGAATCGTGGAAGTTCGTCCAAACAATCTTCATATTGATACGCGTCAATACATAAAGGATTTTTCTCGTCACACATTCTTTGATCTATGTGCGCTTTTTCTTCTTTATTTCCATGCCCCATAACCCAAGCAAAAACCTCTCTGTCCCCATATTCTGAGTCTGAGTTTTCCCATACACCATTTAAGATTTTATCTATAAGTTCTTCCAAGATAGATGCTTTACTATCTTTAGCGTATGCTCGCCTAACGCATTTTTCTAATATGTCGTCTTGGTCTAAAGTAGTATTTCTATCGTAGCTGCTAGTTCTTACTCCGTCACCCATTAGCTTTCTCCTTAGCAACATCTTTTAAAACGTCCCTCATTACATTATCTATTAGGTCTAGTGCTTCTTCTCCGTCTGGAGCAGAGTCAAAGATTAATCCCACTATGAAATGCAAAGACACATAACAAATATGTGCTGCGTCTAAGTTAAGTGTTGCCGTTGCAGTCACGTTACCTAATCCTTCATACAAACATTCGTGAGCATGTTCTTGCCTTTCCTTTTTAGTCATTTTTAATACTGTCATAATTGTTCCTTTTGTTAATAAATTACATACCCACCTTATAATAAATATCCCATAAATACAACTAATTTCTACCAATAAAGTATAATATTTTTACTGTGGCACAACCTGAAAAATTGTTCTGGCAACAAGTAAGAAGAAACTTGACGGAGTTTTCTTGGATTCGCTTGGAATCACGGGTTAATCACGGCATACCAGACGTTTTAGGCACTACCAAAGAGGGTATTTATTTTACTGTTGAATTGAAGGTAACAAAAAGTAATAGAGTTAACCTGTCACCACACCAGATCGCCTACCATGAAGAACGTAAAAACTCCCCTGCTTTTATCTTGGTCAAGAGGGTCTTGGAGGGTAGTCCAAGAAAATCTGACATTTATATTTATTCCTCTGACCAGGTAAGAGACCTCTCTGAACAAGGTCTCTCTCTTTCTCCCCTTTCTCTCTCGGCCCCAGTCAATTGGTCCTTCGTCCAAAGTCATTTGACCTTTCTCGTTAGACAAACGACCAAAGAAATGCTTGCTGCTATTTAGTCAACTAACTAACTAACTAACTGCTTGTTGCTTGTTGCTTGTTGCTTGTTGCTTGTTGCTTGTTGTTATTGAGGTGGTGAGCTGGCCTATAACTAAAGGAGGTATGAAACCAGCTCACCGGGAAGAAGGGCCGGGAGCTATTGCTCCCAGCGTTTAGTGTTAATGGATCTCTGTTGAGAGCTCTGTAAATTGTTCGCATACTTCGTAAGCTATAGAATCTTCAGGTATTCTAACAGATGCCCCGTCGCCCCAATCTAAAAACCAATAATCTATGTGGGTGATTTGCTTATCGTAATCAACGTAAATGCGGAACTCGTCAGAAGGACCACCCCACGAAAGCTGAAAGCGGAAATAACCGCGCTCTTGATCTGTAAAAGTTCCTCTTTCTACATAATCAAAGCAAAGACCATAATTATTTATATAATCAAAAAAATCTTCATAGCCGCTTACATCTTCATTGAATGCTTCAAGAGCGATTTGCTCGCCCTCTGTGGCATCTTCGTATTTGTCATAAAATTCTTTTGCCTGGACAAAATCCTTTTCCCTATCGTTAAAATTTTCCTGGACTTTATCAGCGCAGAATCTTTGTTGTGTTTCCATTACTTGCCCCCCTTTAGAACTTCTCTATCTTTCGCGGTTGCTTTTCCGTCCAGCAATCTATCCAAAGCTTTTAATTGTTTTAAAGATAATTTGTTTATAGCTTTATTATCAATAGCCGTTTCAAATTCTTTCATGATTTTTCCTTTAGTTTAACAAGTCTTTATTATATAGAATATATCTTATATATACAAGTGCTTGTTGCTCCTGGTCCTTTGCTCCTGGTCCTTTCCCGGTCTGGCACTGGTCCGGGCGTTTTTTCGCTTGTTGCTTGTTGCTTGTTAATATTTTTCGCTTGTTGCTTGTTAATATTTAATCCAAGATCCAAAGAAAAAGGCCAACCAACAAAAGCTGATTGACCTTCCACTATCGGAGAGTGTTCCTATCCTTCGTTCTCCTTATATTGCCTAAAGTCCTCTCTTGATTGTGCGTATCTTTCGTTTGTTAGCACTCCATACTCTTTCCTATCGCTTTTGAGTATTCTAAGCACTTCCAAACCTCTAAATCCATCATCACCAATTGCACAACATACTGCTTCCATGATTTCTGCTTCTGTATATCTTGGACTTGGTTTTATTATGCTTTTACTCATGACAAGTCCTCTAAAATATCCATAACCTTATGCTTACTGAAATGTTTTTTCCATTGGTCTGCTTCTGCTATAGCATCTGCTAAATGGTCAACTAGACTCTCAACTGAAACCTTATCCTTAACAAGTTTCTTCCAAACTTGTAGATTTTTAATTTCACTTTTCAACTTCCATATTTCCTTGTTTAAAGACTCTACATTATATTCAGAGGGGTTATCCTCATTATAGTCAAGATAGAGCGTTACTCTTTCAGAATGTTTTAAAGGCAGAGATTGGTCAAATGCTCTAGGGTGTCGCCCTAGTTTCTTCGCTATCTTGACTCGGCTACCTCTCCCTCTCAATCTAATAGTTTTCACTAAATCACGATTGATATACTTTCTAATTGTTTTAATTGCTTTCTTCCCTTCTTCATCGTTGGGAATGTCCACAAATAAATTTTTATTTAATGTATTCATATTTTCTCCTTTAGTTATTAATGAATATACATAATTATATACAAGTTATCCCATAAATGATAGAATTACTTTATTCAATAACTAAAGGAGAAAAAATATGTTGAATATAATAGTAATTGTCGCGACTGCAATGGGAATAGTCGCTTTCGGTGGGTTGGCGTTTTCTTACATTAAGTTTATGGCTTATGATTATGCCTTGTTAAATCTGTATATAGTCTTTGCTAGTGGCGTTGGTCTTGGTGTTTGCACTATCGGACTATGTGATTCACTTCTAGTAGAGTGGTTTAATAGAGGAGAAGCATAATGGGAATGGATGTATATGGACTCGCCCCCAAGACAAAAGGCGAAAAACCAACTATTGATTGGTCATTAAAACCTAGTGACGAAGAAAGCAAAGCCTACTTTGATGCAAAAGATATTTTTGAAAAGGAGAACGTCGGTTATTACTTTCGCAACAATGTTTGGTGGTGGCGACCTCTTTGGGATTATGTCTATCAGTTAAATGACGACATACTAACTGAGGAAGATTATGAACATGGTCACTTTAACGATAGTCATGAAATCACTGAAGAACAATGCGAAGTTATTTGTAAAAGATTAACTGAAGCATTAGACAACGGAGAAGCAGAAGAGTACAAGAATAGTTATGATGCTTTCGTCAATTCTTTAGGTAAAGATGATGTTAATGGTAATTATTCTTTTGACTTAGATAACGTCAAAGAGTTTCGCAACTTTGTGCGTGAGAGTGGTGGGTTTCAAATCTGCTAGACTCTAACCATTTAAAAAAGGGCGACATTGTTGCCCTTTTTTTCTGCTTGCTATTTCTCTGCTTGTAGATATTCCTCAGCTTGTTGCTTGTTAATATTTACTTAAACAATGGATCTCTCAGCTTTCCTAAGAATAGGCCACGAAACAGGCCACGAAATGGTGAGCTGGCACTTCAATTTGGGTCTTAAAACGCATAAAAATAAAGAATATAGTATTAGGAGATATGGGAGGCTTGATATATAATTAAGGAGTAATCATTAATAACTAAAGGAGAAAATATGAGTACAAAAGCAAAAATAATAAAAGTTCTTAATCAATCGTTGGAGATTCAACTCATGGCGAAAGACATTGGCACTGAAGAAGCCAAAGCCAAAGCAGATGAAACTTGGGCAATGGCAATGAAACTTATAGAAGATACAGCTAATACTTTAGAGAATTCTGTAAAATTGCTTGAACAATTGAAAGAACGTTATGGGGTGCAATCATGAGTAAAATGAGTCAATTATGGGTAGAGGTTGAGCAAGAAGTCCAAGACCACATTCCTTATTGTGAATGTATCGAGGAACTTATGGATAGAGTAATGCGTTCATCTGTTGCCAAGTATGGTGAAGAGAACTTATTACCAATCATCGAGACAACTTGGTTCGAGCATTGTTCATAGGAGATAATATGTTAAATTTAATTATACAAATTGAATCAGAGTTATCTCCCTTAGCAGAAAGGATGGGCGATTTAAGAAGAGTAAGACAAATAGTAGAGCAACATTTAGATGTTGCTCTTAGTCCATCTAGTTATACGGAAGAAGAACTAATGACATCATGCACATTACTTGAAAACTCTATGAAAGATTTTAATCTTAGTGTAGAGATTATTGAAACGTAATCACCCCAAAAGGAAAGGGAGGGCATTTGCTCTCCCTTTTTTTATGCTTGGACTTTTCCCCTCGTTTGACCATTTGCCCTCCCCCATCCCCCCCTAACCTAACGTTCCCCTCTCTTCTGTTAAAGAGCAAAAAATAGACATGGAGAGAATATCCAGAAACTTTGACAAATAAAGCGACCCCCTTCATTATGTAAAAAGTCAAAAACGATATGGGGTTAAAAAATTTTAAAATTTCAAAAAATTTGGCATGAAAATTTGCACAGCCTGTAAACAAGAACTGCCAGAAGAAGACTTTGAAATCACTTCAAATCCGAAAGGAAAATATTTCCGTAGTGTTTGTAAATCCTGTAGAACCAAAATTGCAAATCGTAAGAAATCCTCATCCCCAGAAAAATATTTAAGACATCTATACACTCAAGCAAAATCAGCTAGAAGAAATTCAGGGATTGAATGGAATATAGAAGCTATAGACATTGTTGCGTTGTGGCATGAGCAAGAGGGCAAATGTGCTTTATCAGGTGTTTTTTTGACGTGGCAAAAAGACGGAGGCGGAAGAAAGGAATTGAATGCTAGTATTGATCGTATAGATCCCCATAACGGTTATCTACCAAATAATGTACAATTGGTTTGCAGTAGAGTAAATATTTTGAAGCATAACTTGACAGAAGACGAATTATACTGGTGGTGTAAAAATATAATCACATTAAAGGAGTTGAACTGATGGCGAAGGCATCCTACGATATAGACTTGGAGCGGTTAGCAGAGCAATACCCTGATGCTACAAAAGAATTACTTGAACTAACAGAGGCCTTGAACGCTAAGCAGCTTCAAAGGGAGGGGCAAGATAAGTTCCTTCGGTACATAAAACACATGTGGCCAGACTTTGTGGAAGGCAGGCATCACCAGATATTTGCTGAGAAGCTAGAAAGAGTCGCAAAAGGGGAACTAAAAAGACTCATTGTCAATATGCCACCTAGACATACTAAGTCTGAATTCGCATCTACATTCTTTCCTTCATGGATCTTGGGCCGTAATCCAAAGTTGAAGGTCATGCAAATAACGCACACCGCTGAATTAGCCTTCCGTTTCGGTAGAAAGGTCAGAGATTTAATCGACTCACCTGCTTATCAAGAGGTATTTCCGGGCGTACAACTAAAGGCGGATAGTAAATCGGCGGGAAGGTGGGAAACCAATGGCGGTGGCGAAGCGTTCTATTCAGGTATTGGTGGTGCGGTAACAGGACGTGGTGCGGATCTACTTGTGTTGGATGATATTCACTCAGAGCAAGATGCCCTCTCGCCCACGGCCTTAGACAACGCTTGGGATTATTATTCATCTGGACCACGACAAAGGTTACAACCGGGCGGTGCTATTGTTATTGTGATGACAAGGTGGTCAGTCAAAGATTTAACTGGCAGACTCCTTAGCAGACAAGTAGAAGACCACGCCGACCAATGGGAAGTTGTGGAATTCCCAGCTATATTTCCCGATAGTCAAAAACCTTTATGGCCTGAATATTGGAAGATAGAAGAATTGGAAGGGGTAAAAGCCTCTATACCTGTAAGTAAGTGGGAAGCACAGTGGATGCAAAATCCTACTTCTGAAGAAGGTGCTATTTTAAAAAGGGAGTGGTGGAAGACTTGGGAGAGCGATGAAGTTCCACAAATGCAATACATTATTCAGTCGTACGATACGGCTTACACGAAAAAAGAAACGGCAGACTATTCTGCTATAACGACGTGGTGCGTATTCTACCCAGACGAGGGGTCCCAGAGACCAGCTCTATTGTTACTCGACGTAAAGAAAGGTCGGTGGGATTTTCCAGAGTTGAAAAGGCAAGCGTACGATCAATATCAATACTGGGATCCAGATACCGTAATCGTAGAAGCTAAGGCGAGTGGGCTACCGCTAACCGACGAACTGCGACATTCTGGAATTCCAGTGGTGAATTACTCACCCGGCAAAGGACAGGATAAAATTGCGAGGGTAAATGCAGTTGCACCGATGTTGGAATCAGGTATGGTGTATGTTCCTGAAACACGTTGGGCGGAAGAATTGGTAGAAGAATGTGCGGCTTTCCCTTTCGGAGATCACGATGATTTGGTAGACTCCACTACGCAAGCGTTAATGCGTTATCGACAGGGAGGATTTATTGGTTTAGAATCTGACGATGATCTACAGGATAATTATCCGCGCAGACTAAAAGAATATTACTAGGAGTTAAAAATGGCAGATAAAGGTGAAAAAATAAAAGACCAAGGATTTGTTCCTTACGCAAAACAAAAGACAATGGCAACTTCCAAAGGACCAAAGCCTGGAGCAGGTAAAGGCAAAAGCCGTGGTAGAGGAGCTGCTGAAAGAGGCATTAAGTTTACTGGCGTTTACTAGGAGAACAACATGGCATTAGGACCATTAGTACAAGGCCTCATGAGAGGCATCGGTAGCTTACGTGGAAGAAGTCCTTCATCAAGAATGGACAACGTTCTTAAAAGTATGAGGACGGGTCAACAAGCAGGTGAAAAATTTAACAAACTTACTCAAAATCAATTAGACGATATAGCTGCGAAGTATGGACGGGAGACCCAAGCCTTAACAGACAGCGTAACTAGAGGAACTACTTCTATAACGTCACAAGCAGGTTACGCCAAAAAAGCGCAAGAATTGGTGGATAAAGGAGACGAGATTACTAGGCTTATAAAAATTCTTGAATCACAAATGAGTTTAACAAAAACCATGGGTGAAGCTAGACAACTTATGGAAGTCTTAAATAGGATGCGAAAATTTGATAGTTTAATAAAAGGAACTATAGCAAGTTTAGGAGCGGGTACAGCAGGAATGTACTTCGGTGCATCTGAACAGCGTAAAAACCCTGATTTCTACGATCCAGAAGATAATCCATTTAAAGGAATGTTTGGTAGCCCCAAAAGACAAATGGGTTCAGGTGTCGCTTTAGATGCTGTAGGAGAAGCTCTAGAAGACATGGATAACAAAGTAAATGGCAGAAAATAATGGGAATTATAAGTCTCCTTAAAATATTAAAAGAAGGCGGAAGTTTTCTAAAGGATTATGTATCGCAAAGATACATTCCTAATGCTATGCGTAAAACCAGAACGGACGAAGGTTTTGAATTTTTAGATGAAGGCGACATATTGATGACGCAAGCTCTAAGGGGAACAACAAAAGAGTTAAATGACTTAGCCGAGAAAAAAATAGCCCAAGGTCAAAAAATAATTGATGATTTGCAAAACGCAGATCCTAAAATTACGTCTATTGGTAATCCAAACGCAACAAGACAACAATTTGAAAAAATAGAAAGTGAACTTAGAAATATTGAAAGAATAACTGCACAGCTAAAACAAGCCGCAAGCGTGGCAGAAACTTCGCAAGAAGGAAAAATGATAATGCAGCGCGCTTACCAAATGGAAAAAGTAGGCAGTCTTATAAAAGGAGCCATGATAAGTTTAGCAGGAGGTGGAGCAGGACTCTATTTGGGAGCAAGAGGAGAAGACGCTAACCCTGATTTTTACAAGCCAGAAACAGATCCATTTCGTAAGCAACCTTTAGATTCAGCAGACGAAGCGGTAGATAACATGATGGAGAAAAATTTTGGGGAGAAAACTGCAAATGTATTAATGGATTTTTTATCTCCAATTCCAAGATACGTAAACAAAGATAATGGCAGAAAATAGTAGACCAACCAATATAGAAAGAATATCAGATCTTATAGATCTGGAAGTCGAAGACGGCACAGAGGTTCAGATCGAAGAACCTATTGCTCCGAGCGGAGCAGGTGATATAGCAGTTGAATTAACAGATGACGGAGCAGAAATAAACTACTCTCCTGATGTTGACGTAATTGACACTACACCATTCGATGCGAATTTAGCGGAGTACATTGATGAAGGCGAGCTAGGACGGATTGCTTTTCAACTGATAAGTGATTTTGAAGAAGACAAAGGTTCTAGGTCCGAGTGGGAAGACGCTTATATTAAGGGACTAGACTTACTTGGTTTCAAGTATGAGGACAGGGATCGTCCTTTTCCCGGTTCTTCAGGCGTAACCCACCCTATGCTCGCCGAATCCGTAACCCAGTTCCAAGCTCAGGCATTTAAAGAACTACTTCCTAGTAAGGGACCAGTCAAAACAAGGGTAATGGGGAACGAAACACCTGAAACTGAAGATCAAGCTAGAAGGGTAGAAGAATTCATGAATTACCAAATAACTACGGTAATGGATGAATATACCCCTGAAATGGATCAATTATTGTTCTATTTACCGTTAGCAGGTACAGCGTTTAAGAAAGTTTATTACGATGCAAGCAAACAAAGAGCAGTTAGCACCTTTGTTCCCGTAGAAGATTTAGTAGTTCCGTACACCGCTAGTGATTTAGAAACGTGTGAAAGAATTACACACGTAGTTAAAATGTCTTACAACGAAATACGCACGCAACAATTAGCGGGCTTCTATAGAGATATACCATTACAACCATCAGAAACAAATGTCAGCAATGACGCAACCGACAAGGAAGATGAGCTAGAAGGGATTAGCCCAACAAACAATGACATGATGTATGAATTATTGGAATGTCACGTTTCAATGGACATACCCGGATTTGAAGATCAAGAGGGTTATCACTTACCTTACATTATTACTATAGACAGAGCCTCTAATGAAGTTTTATCTATAAGAAGAAATTACAACCCTGAAGATCCGATGAAGGGTAAGACACAATACTTTGTTCACTACAAGTTTCTCCCTGGCCTCGGCTTCTATGGCTTCGGTTTGATCCACATGATCGGCGGGTTGTCTCGAACCGCCACTGGAGCACTGAGACAATTAATAGATGCTGGTACCTTAGCAAACCTCCCTGCTGGGTTTAAGGCCAGGGGACTCAGAATTAGAGATGATGAGACTCCGCTAGAGCCGGGTGAATTTAGAGATGTAGACGCACCGGGCGGAGCGTTAAGAGATTCATTGATACCGTTGCCATACAAAGAACCGTCGGCGACATTAATGCAACTATTAGGATTTTGCGTAGAGGCAGGACAGAGATTTGCATCTATTACTAATCTACAAGTGGGTGAAGGTAATCAAGAACTACCAGTTGGAACAACCATGGCATTACTTGAGCAAGGCACAAGAGTCATGTCTGCCGTTCACAAAAGATTGCACTACGCACAAAAAACAGAATTTAAAATATTAGCTAGACTCTTTGCGGAGTACCTACCCCCCGTCTATCCATACCAAGTAATTTGAGGAGACCAAGCTATTAAACAAACTGACTTTGACAACAGAGTAGATGTTATCCCTGTCAGTGATCCTAACTTCTTCTCTATGAGTCAGAGAATTACGTTGGCGCAACAAGAATTACAATTGGTACAAAGTAATCCTGAGATTCATAATATTAAAGAATCCTACAGAAGAATGTATCAAGCATTAGGGACAGAAAATATTGAAGCACTATTCGCCCCGGATCCCCCACCTCCCGCCCCAATGGATCCAGCAAGTGAGAATAGTGCTGCCCTAATGGGAATGCCTCTTGTGGCTTTCCCTGACCAAGCACATCAAATACATATTGAAGTGCATTTATCCTTTTTAGAAACTGGCATAGGTCTGAGCAACCCAACTACGCTTCCTATTCTTGTGTCGCATATTTTTGAACACGTATCATTAGAAGCACAAAATCAAGCTGATTTACAAATGCCTGAACAACAACCACCTATGCAACAAATACCACAAATGCAAGAAGGAGGCATGATGCAACCCCCTCCACCTAACCCAGCTAAAGAGGCTTTGAAGGCACAACTTGAACTAGATATAATCGAAAAAATTCTACCTAGACTAGAAAAAATCATGACTCCTCCTGATGACGGTGTTGTCGCTCTAAAACAACAAGAGTTACAAATACGTGCAAAAGAGAATGAAGATGATAAGATGATCGCAGAGAAGAAGATTGAACTTGATAAATCTAAGCTTAAACAGAAAGATCAATCGGAAGAAGAGAAGTTAAAATCACAAGAAGATATAGCAGCTATGAAAGTTGGAGCCGAAAGAGAAAGAATTAGACAAGAGAAAAAGTCGGGGAGTAAAGACTAATGCGTAGACTCGGTGGGATACCTAACACAAGACAATTCAGAGAACTTATAAGAGAAGAAGCACTTCCGTCACCTAGACTTGCAAAAGCTCCTATTTTACCTATTGCACCAATGGCACCTGTAAGTATGGCAAAGTTTCCTACGAGTCCAGTTGCACCAATAGCTCCTAACGCAGTTGCACAAAGCGCGATGGCTAATTTACCTGTAGAAATGCAAACGATTTTGATGCCTGATCCTGTGTCACCCATTGCACAGTCAGGCATCTCTGATATGGATACAGATATAGACAGAGAAATTGAAAAAGCACTGGCTAGTGTTATGGCTAGAGAAGGCGAAATGCAAATGATGCAAGATCCTGTAACCGCTGCTGTCGAAACAGCCGTGGGCAATGGTCAACCGACCATGGACAATGCTATATTGGATATAAACAGACTTGGTGAACAACTTCCACTAGGAACTGATAATGGAATAGATATATCTAAATTTTTAGGCAGTAGAGAAGAAAATTTAGAGTCTTTACAGACTATGTTTGGACCACAAGTACAGTACGCAACTCCAACGACAGCAACAAACGATAGTGGAGGATTGCTTGGAAGAACACTTACCGATGAACAACCAGATTTTATGACTCAGCTAAATGATCTTATTGCACAGATGCAATTGGAACAAGTAGCAGCTGCCGAACAACAACAACAGCAAGAACAACAAAGACAAGAACGAACAGCTGAAATGACACAGAATTATTTAATAGGGCAACCAGCCGTAGGCTATAACCCTTACCAAAGTGGGCAGTACCAAAACAATCCGTATGGCGCTGCTGGAGTACCTAACATGGGCGGTATAACATCTATACCCGTCCCTGCACCTTATCAAGCACCGAGGACAATGACATAGACACACTACACTTCGCGACCGCTGTACTGCGCGCCATAGATAAAAAAGAACAGCAAATCCAAGAAATGATGACCAATGGAGAAGTAAAAGATTGGGAGCATTATAGGAATCTTACTGGGCACATCGAGGCGCT
>VTLG01007156.1_pt1 | contig 18803 bp, 25 predicted proteins | sample 4694571 | NCBI WGS metagenome assembly VTLG01 (sample SAMN12604809, study PRJNA352737) | marine metagenome | biome: ENVO:00000447; feature: ENVO:00000209|ENVO:00000569|ENVO:01000036; material: ENVO:00002151; isolation source: viral sequences binned using virsorter ...
CAGTGCAGTACTTTACACCTAGAAGCAAGGCGAAGCGGTCAATTAAACATAGCCCTTGGTTGTATCAATACAGCAGCTAAGTTGGCTGACCTTTGCTCATGAGTATTCTTGAAACAGTTAAAAAAGGCCATGTATTATTTGGCGATGGCCTATTTGATATACCTTCTACAAAAGCAGTACAAGATAGAATTACATCAAATTTACTACCGCATCAAGAAAAATTTTGCGCAGATACAGAACATAGAAAATTAGCGTTGGTCTGTGGCTTTGGTGCTGGTAAGACATATGCACTTGTAAGTAAATCAATATTGTTGGCATCTATGAATGTTGGTCATATCTCGGCAATCTTTGAACCAACTGCACCAATGTTAAGAGACATACTTATGAGAACTATGAATGACTTGCTAGATGAATGGGAAATACCCTATACATTTAGAGCAAGTCCTTTGCCAGAATATCAACTTCAATTTAAAGAAGGTGTACATACGATCTTGTTAAGAACCATATTGACCTACCAAAGATTGCGTGGTCAAAACTTGTGTGCTGTTGGTTTTGATGAAGCAGATACTGTTGCAAAACGAGATGCAGAGCAAGCAATGAACATGGCACTTGCTAGACTTAGGTCAGGTAAGGTTCAACAGTTTTACGCTACTACAACACCAGAGGGTCACTCATGGGCGTTTGATACCTTCGAAAAAAACGCCAAAGAAGATACTCGGTTGATAAAAGCCAAAACATCAGATAACCCTTATTTGCCAGAGGGATTTATTGATTCGTTACTCGAAAACTACCCACCACAACTTATACAGGCTTACCTCAACGGAAACTTCTGCAACTTAACCACAGGGCAAGTCTATGATAAGTTTGATCGCAAAATTCATGTTCTACAGAATAATCCATATGTTGATGATAATGAACCTTTACGCATTGGAATTGACTTTAATATTGGAAACATGAACGCAGTTATTGGTGTGGCAGTAGGTAATAAATTTATGGTTATAGATGAAATCGCAAAAAGTCACGACACTGACAGCATTGCAAAGGAGATCAAAGCCAGATACCCTTTCAACAAAATATATATCTATCCTGATGCGTCAGGTGGAAACAGAAGCACAAATGCTACAAAGACCGATATCCAAATATTGGAAACTTACGGATTTGTAAATCAATCTGCTTTGTCTAACCCACCAGTACGAGACAGGGTTAACTCTGTTCAAGGTTTATTGTTAAATGGTAAGGGCGAAACAAGATTAATGATTTCTAAAAAGGCTGTAAAGTTGATTGAATGTTTAGAATTACAAAGTTATAACGAAAGAGGAGAACCAGACAAAGATGCAGGGTACGATCATATGAATGATGCGCTTGGTTACATAACTTGGCGGTTGTTCAATCCCTTACATATGGGGGCTGGTCGTAAAACTGGTATTAGGCTTTATTAAGATTATTGTCTAAACTATAAACAAACAATGGAGCAAAACTGTGTATTCTGGATATAGTCATTACAACAGACAGACAGCTAGTAGGGGTACAGAAATAAATGACCCTAATAATACATGGTTTCAACAAGAACCACATTGGATATTAATAGAAGATTTACTTGGTGGTACATATCAAATGAGGTCAAAGCATAGAAAATATCTTATGCAAGAACCTAGAGAATTAGATGAAAGTTATGATAATAGATTGGCACGTTCTGTTTGCCCCCCTTACTTCTTAAGACTAGAAAGAATGTTAGCTGGTATGTTAACTCGCAAACCAGTAAGACTAAATGAAACAGGTGACGCCATAAGAGAACAATTATTTGATGTTGATTTGCAGGGTAATGATTTAAATGTTTGGACATACGAAACTGCTAGAAAAATGATTCGGTATGGCCATGTTGGTGTTTTAGTAGATGCGCCAAAGACTGGTAATGCTAGTAGGCCTTACTGGGTAACATATACACCTAGAGATATTTTAGGTTGGCGGACAGAAATGATAGATGGTGAAATGCAATTTACACAACTAAGGCTACAAGAAAAGGTATCTGAACCAGATGGTCTATATGGTGAAAAAATTGTAGAGCAAGTTCGCTTGTTAACGCCCGGCAACTTTGAAATACATAGAAAAGCCAAGACAGGAAAGTTTGTAAAAGTAGATGAAGGCACAATGCCAGTAGATAAAATACCTTTTTCTGTTGCTTATTCAAACAGGGTTAACCTTCTTGATTCAAGACCACCAATGGCAGACATAGCTGAATTAAATTTAAAAGCATATCAAATACAATCTGATCTTGATAACCAATTACATATATCTGCAGTACCTATGTTGGCCTTTTATGGCTTTCCACAAAATGCTGAAGAGGTATCAGCTGGACCCGGCGAGGCTATTGCGTTCCCAGCAGATGGTCGTGCTGAATATATTGAACCAGAAGGAAAAAGTTATGATGCACAGTTTCGTAGACTCGACAGGTTAGAAAGTCAAATAAATGAACTTGGTCTTGCAGCAGTACTTGGCCAAAAGTTATCGGCAGAAACAGCAGAAGCAAAGCGAATAGATAGATCACAAGGCGATTCAACAATGATGGTTGTAGCACAACAGATGCAAGATATGATTGATAATTGTCTTGCATTTCACGGAATATATATAAATGCTGAAGCTGGCAGCAGTTTTGTTAATAGAGACTTTCTATCACAAAGACTTGAACCACAAGAAATACAAGCACTTCTTACTTTGTATACATCTGGTTCTATTTCGCAGAAAACACTTCTTGACCAACTTACTGAAGGTGAGGTTCTTGGAGATGAGTTTGATGTTGAAGAGGAAATAGAAGCAACACAAAGTGGTGGCATGGTTGAGATGGAACAGCCAAGACAAGAAGAACCAGAACAAGATGCAGAGTAATTTATGTCAACACCTGAGACTTTCTACAGAGAGGCGATTGACTTAAACCGCTACAGCAACCAAGTTGCCCGACAGATTGTAACGAATTACAACAATGTAATTTTAGATTTAACCAATAAATTAGCGACGATAGATGAAGTAACAGCACCAGCTACCGTTGCAAGAATAAGATCAATGTTGGTGCAGATGAAAGAAAGTCTTATGAGTTGGTCAAATACAAGTTCAATTTATTTAGCAGATGAACTACAAGGACTTGCTGTATTTCAAACAGAATTTGTAAAAGATCAACTTGAAAGAGTTTTACCAAAAGGTGCTGTTGGTGTTAATACTGTAAAAATATCGCCTAACTTTGCTCAAAGTGTTGTTTTTACCGACCCTACAGAAGTAAACATATTAACTTTACCTGCTGATTTAGAATCTACTGTACAAAAAACATTTCCTTTAACTGCTGCAAAAGGTTCTGCAATTACCTTACCTAGTGGCCAAGTTGTAGCAAAAGCTTTTCGCGGAATTTCTACAAAACAAGCAGAACTTATATCAAGTCAGATTCGTATAGGAATTACAGAAGGAGAATCTATACCAAAAATTGCAAAAAGGTTGCGAGGTAGATTGCAGTTTGGGGCAAACCAAAATATGACAGCAAAAGCACAAAGACTTGCAGGTGGTAATGGTATGCGACTTGCTAATACGCAGGTAATGACTGTTGTTCGTACTTCTGTTAACCAAGTACAAAATGCTGTAAGTCAAGCAACTTATGCAGCAAACCAAGATGTAACCCAAAGATATGAATATGTTGCAACTTTAGATGCAAGAACAAGTAAAATTTGCGGAAGTTTAGATGGCAAAATTTTTAAATATAACGAAGGACCATTACCACCACAGCATTTTAACTGTAGGTCAACTACTGTTCCAATAATAGATGATGACGATTTACGCAGACGTTTTCCTGATACTAGGCCAAGTGCTACTGGTAGAGTGCCACAAGATACTAACTATGCCACATGGTTACGAGATAACCCATCAATACAAGACAAGACACTTGGGAGCAAAAAGAAATTTTTTAATTATTTAATTGATAAAAAAAGAAAAAGTCCAAGAGAGGCTTTGCGATTAATTATTAAAGATGATGGAACAGAGCTAACATTAAAGAAGTTAGCTGCAAAATACCCAAATGCCACTTAAAAAAGGAAAACAAACAAAGACAATTACAGGTAACATCCGACAACTAATGCAAGAAGGTTATTCAAGAAGCCAAGCTGTTGCTATAGCTTTGTCAAAAGCTGGTAAGAAAAAGAAAAAACCAAGACGAAAAACAAAATAAAAGATATTATATAAATAGTTGCTTTATAAAAATGCCCGGACATTATGGTTCAATGAAGCCTAAAGGTAAAAAGAAAAAAGTAAAAAAAGGAGGTAAAAAATAGTGGCAAAGACTTTATGGGAAAAAATTTCTGAAGCAAAAGGCAAACCAGTAAAACAAAAGAAAGATGCCAAAACTAAGAAGGGTTCCTAAAGACAAAAAAACTGGCATTGCTAAAAAGTATTTATCTGGTTCAAGAAACCGTGCTGCTAAAGCTGCTGAAATAAAAAAAACAGCAGAACTTTATAAAAAAGGTGCTTATATTGATATAAAAGCTGTACAAAAATCAAGGGTTGCCCAAGATGTCACAAAAAAGCAGAAGAAAACCACTAAGCGCAGAAACAAAAAAAAGTCTTAAAAAAAAGGCTGAAGGTACAAAGTTTAAATATGGCGAACTTGCTGCTGTTTATAGAAAAGGGCAAGGGGCATATCTTTCTGGTGGTTCTCGAAATGTGCCAATGGCTGCGTGGGCTATGGGTCGCGTTAATAGTTATATGCGAGGTGATAAAGCAAGAACAGTTGATATGGCAATTTACAAAAAATATAGAAAAAAATGACTGACCCAAGAATAAAAAGGTTTGGCCTCGCTGGTTTTAATAAACCTAAAAGAACACCAAGCCATCCTAAAAAATCCCATATTGTACTAGCTAAAGAAGGCGACAAGATAAAGCTTATTCGTTTTGGTATGCAGGGCGCTAAAAATAAACCACCTAGACAAGGAGAGTCAGAAGCAGATAAAGCAAAGCGTAAATCTTTTAAAGCAAGACACGCAAAAAATATTGCAAAAGGTAAAATGAGTGCTGCGTTTTGGGCTGATAAAGTCAAATGGTAAATTTTCTGATATATTAATTTTTAAAGGCTACGCTTTCATTTATGTCTGAAGAAAACAAAGAGGTGGTTACGCCGCCAACACCAAACAACACAGAAGTTGAACAGTTAAAAGAATCAATACAAAAATTAGAGGCTAAAAACTACGAACTCATAGGGAAGCTTCAAAACCAAAAAAAAGATACTAAAGTTCCAGAGGATTACGAGTCTTTGTTAGCTTTTAAACAAAAACATGAAAGAGAACAGCTTGAGAGTGAAGGGAAGTACACAGAAGCTACACAGAAATTAGAACAGCAATACAGAGATAAATCTGCTGAAGATAAAAAAAGAATTGAAGAGTTAACCGCAAGAAATAGGGAGCTTGAACTTATTGCCCCTGCAATGCAAGCTTTATCTGAAATAACTTATGACCCTGAGCTTGTTTTAAATAATCTCGTACCAAAAGATCAAATGCAGATTAAAGAAGGCATACCAGTTGTTATAGATGGGTACGAACAGTTACCAGTACAAGATTATGTAAAAAATAAATTAGAAAAAGAAAAACCTTATCTGTTAAAAAATAAATTACCAAGTGGTGGTGGTGCGCCGATATCAAGACCTTCTAGTGATAATTTTTCTGAAGATATGTTAAAACCATTTTTAAAATCAACAGAAGATATTACAGAACAAGGGCGTATTTTTAAGACATATGGAAAAGAAACTTGGCAAAAGTTGAGAGATATAGCAAAAACACGTTAATATAGAATTATTAGGCAAAGTTACGCTAAGCCAAATAGGGTTACGCCCACACCGTTAACATTATTATTCAGGACATGGCAGTTCTAAGGAGTGATTTAATCATCCCTGAGATATTTACGCCTTATGTCATTGAACAGACCACTCAAAGGGATTCATTTCTCGCAAGCGGTGTGGTCGCACCAATGGCAGAGCTAAATGCAACAGAGGGTGGTGATTTCGTAAATGTTCCTTTTTTCTCCGCTAACCTTAGTGGCGATTTTGAGGTTCTTTCAGATTCTTCTTCATTAACACCCGGCAAGATTTCAACTGATAAACAAGTTGGAGTTATCTTGCATAGAGGTCGTGCATTTGAATCAAGAGATTTAGCTGCACTTGCATCAGGTGCAGATCCAATGGCAGCAATCGGTCAAAAGATCGGTGCATATATTGCCAACCAAAGACAAAAAGATTTACTTGCTTGTCTTGATGGAGTATTTGGTTCTGTTAACTCAACAGACTCTAATGCTGCATTTTTTGGTCTTACTATTGATGGCGGTTCTAGTGATACACCAACAGGTTTATCTCCTAGACACGTAGCAAAAGCAAGATCAATTCTTGGCGATCAAGGAGACAAACTTACAGCCGTTTGTATGCATAGCAAGGTATATTATGACCTTGTTGAAAGAAAGATGGTTGATTACGTTCTTGCCTCAGACGGCAACGGCGGTTCTGCAACTGCATCTGGTGGTTCTATCGCTGGTGCATATGGTGGAGACAATACTGTTCCAACATATTGCGGACTAAGAGTTATTGTTTCAGATGACGTTTCTACCGCAGGGTCAGGCTCTTCAACTGAGTACAGTACATATTTCTTTACTGCTGGCGCAGTAGCAAGTGGAGAGCAAGCTGGTCTAACAACTGAAACAGACAGAGACATTCTGGCTAAATCAGATGCAATGGCTATTGACTTGCATTACACATATCACCCTGTTGGTTCTAAATGGGCAGTTACAACTGTTAACCCAAACAGAACACAACTTGCAACAGTAGGCAACTGGTCGAAAGTCTACGAAACAAAAAACATTGGTATCGTAAGAGCTACCAACGTTTCAACTCAAGACTAAAGGTACTTAAATTATGCCAAGTTTATTTGAGATTAGTGCTGGAAAATTAGCTGGACCAACAACAGGCGGTACAGTTACACAAGCAACTAATAAAACAACAGGTGTAACTCTCAATACAGAGAGTGGCCAGATTACTATGAACAACGCAGCTTTAGGTGCTGCTGCTGAAGCAACATTTACAGTAACTAACGATAAAATCGCTGCTACTGATGTTGTTGTAGCTTGTCATGGTTCTGCTGGTACTGCTGGTTCTTATATTGTTGGAGTTTCAGCTATTGCTGCTGGTTCTTTTAAAGTAACAGTAACAAACGTATCAGGCGGCTCACTTAGTGAAGCTATTGTTATTAACTTTGTCGCACTTAAGGGTGCTTCAAGCTAATGGGAATGTTCGCATTTAAGCGAATGAGAGAACAAGAGGCTGCCAAGTTGGTAGTCTCTGCTCCCTCAAAAGAAAAGAAATCCAAACTAAAACAAAATGGCAATCACAATAGACGCAACAGTAGGGGGAGCAGCAGCAAACAGCTACATAACACTGTCTGATGCCAATGCAATAGTAGAAGGTCTTATTGCAGATGATGATGTTTCTGCGTGGGATGGTTCTTCTACAGATAACAAAAACAGAGCTTTATATACTGCTACGGTAAGGATTGACAGAGAAAGATTTTTAGGAGCAAGGGTAACAAATACACAAGCATTACAGTGGCCTAGACAGGGTGTAAGAAAACCTGATACTTATATCAATACTTACTCTATTGGCTTCCCATTTAGAATATCAACAGATTATTTTGCTGAAACAGAAATACCAGAACAAGTAAAAAAAGCACAAGTCATTCTTGCTGTTTACTTGAATAACAACAGAGATGGTTTAGGATTAAGTGGTCTTGAGGACTTTAAAAAGGTAAAACTTGGAAGTCTAGATTTAGAACCTAATTTTTATGGTTCTGTTGGTGCTGATAGAGTACCACCACTTTTTGAACGGTACTTTACTGGTTTACGAATTAGTGGACCCGGCAACATAGCAATTAAAAGGAGTTAACCATGACTTATTACCCAGCAGCAAAAATTATTAACGACACTGCAGCACACACTGGTAGATTTGGTTGTATTAAAGCATTACAAGATTCAGTAATTAATACTCTTGTTGCTGAAAATATAACAGGTGATCTTACTGGTTTACAGTTTAAATCCAATACTGCTATAGAAGGTGTTATAACAAGTGTCAAACTTGATAGCGGTACAGTTATTGCATATTTACTCTAATGGGACTTGCTACATCTTTAAAAAAAGCATCAAGTAAAGCTTTAAAAAAATTTGGTGGTAACGTAACTATTAAAAGAACTACAGCAAGTTCTTATAATGTTGATAATGGTAATTTTGTTAATACAGAAACAAGTGTTACTGTTAAAGGCTTTTTGGAAAATGTAAAAAAAATACAGGTAAATGATCTTATAGCACAAGATGATAAAAAACTTACTATCTCAGCACAAGATATAACTTTTGTACCTACTACAAAAGATACTGTGGTTATAAGTGGTATTTCTTATAAAATAATACAAATTGATTTTGAGCAGCAAAATAACATTAATATTTTTTATGAAATTTATTTAAGAGCATAATGGCCAGAGAAATACGCTTATCTGCTATAGGAGAACATTTTGAAGATAAGGTAATTCGTACTGTAAAAAAAGCAACTTTACAATGGGAAGCACAAGTAAAACAAGCAACACCTGTTGATACAGGTAATTTAAGAAATTCATGGCAACATGAAATCCAACCTTTTACTGGTGAAGTTTTTACAACTGTTGAATATGCTGAACCAGTTGCTTATGGCACAAGCTTACCACCAAGTTGGGGTGGCCGATATAGAACACGCCAGAATACAATAAAAGGTTACCCAGAATTAATTGCAAAACAATTAGAAGGGTTTATTGCTGATGAATTTAGGAGAGAATGATGGCAGCTATTGATTTAAATGATGTTAGAAAAACTATTGAATCAAGACTACTTAATGAACTTGAAGAGACACCACCTGTAAAGGTAATTTTTAATGATATACCTTTTAGTTCATCTAGTAAAGATTCTTTTGTTCAATGTATTACAAGTTTTTCTGCAGGAGATTATTTAACAATGGGTGGTACAACAAATTCAACTAATAGAATTGTTGGTTTAGTAATTTTAAATATATTTACAGAAGCAGGTAAAGGGTCAGGCGCAAACTTTACTATAGGCAAAAGATTAAGGAACTTATACAATAGAATAACAGTTTCAAATGTTATATTTGATTCGCCTATAGGTCCTGAAGTTTTAACATCCAGTCCTAAAGGTAAGTTTCAAACACAATTAAGGGTTACATTTGAAATTTATGAGGAACTTTAATTATGGCAAAACTTAAAATAACAGAAGATATGCTAGATGCGATTGAAGCAGTTAAAGGTAGAAGAGAGTCACAATATTGGGATCCAGAATGTAGAAAATATTATGAGGCACAACAAAAAACACAAAAAGATGTGAAAAAAGCTAAAAAAGGTTAATATAAAATAAATACTTTTTTTTGTTATGGCTGTTAAAGGTGATGTTGGAAAAATTATGTTCCACAATGCTGCTGGTACTGAGGCAGATGTAAGTGATTTAAGATCATGGTCATTATCTGTTTCTAAAGATACATTGGAAACAACTGCTATGGGCGCAACTTCAAAAACTTTTGTTGGTGGTCTTATCTCAGGTGAAGGCTCTGCAACTTTACTTTATAACCCATCTGGCAACTCAGATTATCAAGCTTTTATTGATGATGTTCTTGTAACTGGTGACGCTGCTGACGCATTGTTTGAGTTATTTCCTGACTCAGCGCAATCTGCTAAAAAAATTGGTTTTTCTGGAATTGTTACTAATGCAGAATATGGTGCAACACTAGGTGAAATACAAGAGGTAAATATTACCTTTATTACAAGTGGTGCCATAACTTCAGCTATATAGTAAATTAGGATAACCAACCTAATATTTTATGGCAAAGAGAAACGTTGACCTTATTACTGAAGCTTTTGGCGAGGTAATGAGTAACAGAAGAAAGTATGAGTTAAAAAAGCCAAACGGCGAACTTTTAAAAGAATTATATTTTCCACCATTAACAAGATACGACAGAATACAAGCACAGGCTGCTGCTGGCTCTGAAGAAGGTTTAGTTATATCTACGAGACTTCTTTGCCAGCTTGCAGAAAATGAAGATGGAACAAAAGCATTTGCATCTAGTGATGCTGAAAACTTAAAAAGATTTTTACCAGAAACTGTTTTAAATGATCTTGAATTATTTATGATGGGTATAAATGTTGATTTAGGTGCAGCAAAAAACGAATTAAGCGAGACAACTGGTTAAATTTTGAGTTTTTTCTCGCAACAGAACTTGGTAAAACATTAGTTGAATTAAGAAAATCATTGACAGAAGAGGAACTTGTACACTGGGCTGCTTATTATGAAGTTAAGCATGAAAGAGAAAAGCAAGAAATAAATCGTCAAAAAAACAAAACAAGGTAATATATAATAAAGGTTATTTGTATTTGTGGCTCAATCAACAGTTAGATTAATAGTTGACGCACAAAATGCAATTAGACCATTGCAGCGTACAGATCAGATAACAAAACAACTTAGTAAAAATACTGATAAATTAAAAGGTAGTTTAGATAGATCAAATAGGTCTTTAAGAAATACAGGAAGAGCAGCTAAAAGTGCAAGTACTGGTGTTGCAACTTTAACAAAAGCATTTGCTCCGCTACTAGCTGCTGTTTCAGTTCTTGGTTCAGCAAGATTTATATTTTTTAAGACTGCGGAATTACAAACACAAAGAAAAAGTCTTGAAGTTCTTACAGGTTCATTAACTAAAACAAACGAAATAATAAGAGAATTACAAGAGTTTGGCGCTGTAACACCTTTTACAAGTAGTGAACTAATTGAGCAGACAAAAAGATTAAAAGCATTTGGTTTTCAGACAGATGAGCTTGTTGATACAACAAAACGTTTATCAGATGTTGCTGGTGCTACTGGTGCTGACCTTACAGGCATTGCTACGGCATTTGGACAAATAAGAGCAAAAGGCAAATTACAACAAGAAGAAAATTTGCAGTTATTAGAAAGAGGAGTTGATATTACAACAGAACTTAAACGAATTACAGGTTTACAGGGTGAAGCTTTTGAAAAAGCACAAAGACAAGGGAAAATAGGTGCTGACCTTGTAAATAAAGCTTTAATTAATTTAACTAATGAAGGTGGTGCATTTTTTAAAGGTGCGTCTGCACAGGCTGATACATTAAACGGAAAATTATCAACATTACAAGATACTATTGATACACTTGCAAGAACTATTGGTACTGAGTTAGAAGATGAAATTAAAAGTGTTTTAGATTTTAGTATTCAAGCAGTAAAGACAGTTGATAAGTTAATTAAAAATTTTGCAATTTTAAAAAAAGCTATTGATGTAATTAACCCTTTTGAACAAATAAGACAACTACAAGAACAACTTACTAAAGAAGAAGAAATTACTAAAACTTTTATTGGTAGGCCGTCTGTACAAAATAAAATTATTCAAAATAATAATAAGATTACAGATACTTTAAATAATCAGTTAAAAGTTCTTGAACCTATAGATAATAAATTTAAAGAGATTGGTGATTCAATAGCAACAGGTGTTTCTGATGCTTTAGTAGATGCAATATTGCAAACTAAAAGTCTTGGTGACGCCGCAAGAGGTATTTTACAAGGTATTGCAAGGGATTTACTTAGACTTGGTATTAATACTGCACTCGGTTCAATTTTTGGTGGACCTTTTAAAAAACTACCCGGCTTTGCTGCTGGTGGAAGGCCACCTGTTGGTAGGCCGTCAATCGTAGGAGAACGTGGACCAGAAATATTTGTACCAAATACATCAGGCACAATAGTTCCAAATCATGCTATAGGTTCAACTAATGTCGTAGTAAACGTAGATGCGTCTGGTTCTTCTGTTGATGGTGATGAACAAAGAGGTAGGGAACTTGGTCGTCTTATATCAGTTGCAGTACAATCTGAATTAATACAACAAAAAAGACCGGGAGGGTTACTTGCGTAATGGCTACTTTTCCTTCAATATCACCAAGATACGGAGTCCGCAAAAAATCACAACCTAACACAAGAACAGTACGTTTTGCTGATGGTTATGAACATAGAATATTATTTGGCGTAGCACAACATCAAAACCCAAAAATATTTGATCTTACTTTTGAAGTGTCAGAAACTGATGCAGATACAATAGAAACATTTTTAGATGCCAGAGCTAATGATAGTGCTAGTTTTGATTTTCAACCACCCGGTGAATCTAGTGCATCTAAGTTTGTTTGTGAAAGTTGGTCAAAAACAATACCATATTTAAACAGAGCAACGATACAAGTAACATTTAGAGAGGTATTTGAACCATGAGTACTGATCCTGTCTTTAGCGAAGTTCAGAAAATTAATCCCTCTGCAATAATTGAACTTTTTACATTACAGCTAGATAACTCTTTACATGGTGCGACAACAATATATAGATTTCATTCTGGAAGCAACTTAAATGCAAATGGTGAAATAGTCTGGGCTGGTAATTCTTATCAAAGATTCCCAATAGAAGCTTCAGGTTTTGCTTATCAACGTGGTCAAATTCCAAGACCAAAACTTGTTGTTAGTAATGCACTTGGTACTATATCAGCTATATTATTACTTGTTAATCAAACCACTACAGGTAATGATTTAACAGGTGCTACGTTTACAAGAATAAGAACAATGGCAAGATTTCTAGATGCTGCTAATTTTAGTGGTGGTAGTAATCCTCTAGGAACACCAGATCCTACAGCAGAATTTAAACGTCAAATATATACCGTTGACAGAAAATCATCAGAAAATAGAGATAATGTTGAATTTGAATTAAGTGGTTCTATTGATATGGCTGGTGTTCGTGCACCTAAACGTCAATGCACTCGTGCGTTATTCCCTAGTATAGGTACGTTCACACAATGAGTTGGAAAGATGATGCGTTGGTTCATGCGAAAGACCAAGATCCAAAAGAAGCTGTAGGACTTTTGTTAAACATTAGAGGTAAACAAAAATATTATCCTTGTAAAAATTTAGCAATAACAAATTATCAGGAGTTTATTTTAAATCCAGAAGATTATGTAAAGGCAGATAATTTAGGAGATATTGTTGCTGTTGTTCATAGTCACCCATCAACACCTCCAATACCAAGTCAGGCTGATCGTATAAGTTGTGAGCATAGCAAATTACCGTGGCACATTGTAAATCCTAAAACAGAAGAATGGGGTGAATGTCAGCCAGAAGGTTATGTTCCAGATTTATTAGGTAGACCTTGGGTTTGGGGTGTTACTGATTGTTGGAGTTTAGTTGTTGATTGGTATAAACAGGAAAAAAGTATAGAACTAAAAGATTATGCAAGAACAATGACACCACAAGAATTTTTAGAAAATCCTTTGTTTGAAGATTATGCGTGGCGAACAGGTTTCAGAGAACTTAGGCCAGACGAACCATGTATTAAAGGAGATGTATTATTGATGTCAATAATGCACCCAACTTTAAATCATGTAGCTATTTTTCTTGGAGATATGATTTTACATCATTTAGCAGATAGACTATCTTGTAGAGAGCCATATTCTGAGTGGTTGTTAAAATGTACTGGTAAGAGGTATCGCTATGCTCAGAAAAGTTAAACTTTATGGGGAACTAGCTGACTTTGTAGGTCATAAAGAATTAGATGCTGTAATAAATTGTACTGCTGATGCTGTAAGTTTTTTAATAAATAACTTTCCAAAATTAGAAGCACATATGGCAGATAGATATTACCAAGTGCTAATTGATGATTATGGTATTGATGAGACTGAAATACATAACCCAATAGGACAATCTGATATAAGTATTGTGCCTGTTATTACTGGTGCTGGTGGAAACTTTGGAAAAATATTATTAGGTGCTGCGTTAATTGGATTATCTTTTTCGGGTGCAATATTTGCAAAGCCATTTACATTAGGTGGTGGTTTTGCTGCTGCTGGTGCAGGCGCAAAAGCTGCTTTTGGTATTGGTGCTGCTTTAGTTTTAAGCGGAGTATCGGACATGTTATTTCCTGTACCTGATATACCCGACTTTTCAAATGAAGAAGATCCACGCATTTCATTTAGTTTCTCTGGAGTACAAAATACATCTAGGGCTGGTACTTCTCACCCAATAGCTTATGGTGAGATAGTAACAGGATCAGTTGTTATTTCTGCTGGTATTGACACTAATCAGGTACAAGCATGACAGATAAAATTATTAGAGGTTCTGGTGGTCCTCCTCCTTCTCCACCATCTCCGACAAGAGCACCTGATACTTTAAACAGTAGACAGTTTGCTACGATCCAGGATTTATTGTCTGAAGGAGAGATAGAAGGTTTTGCTACTGCATCAAAAGCAGGACTTACAAAAGGAACTACTGCATATAACAATGCAGCATTAAAAGATATATTTTTAAACGATACTCCGATACTTAACGCTAATGCCAGCAACACTAGCCCACAGACTTCTGATTTTAATTTTCAAAATGTAGGATTCACACCTCGTTTTGGAACGTCAAACCAAGAGCATATTCCAGGTATTGAAAGTAGTCAGTCTACAACAAGCGTAGGAGTAACTGTAACAACTTCTTCTCCTGTCACTCGTCAGATAACAAATACTAATGTTGATGCTGCAAAGGTAACGATAACATTTCCACAATTACAAAAGGCTACGGATCAAGGAGATTTATTAGGTTCTTCTGTTCAATTAAAAATACAAGTTCAATATAATAGTGGTGGTTTTAGTGATGTTTTATCAGACACTATTACTGGTAGAACTGCTGATGCGTACCAAAAAGAATATCGTGTAAACATTACTGGTGCATTTCCTGTAGACATTAGAGTTGTAAGGGTTACAGCAGATAGCACTTCTTCTAGTCTTGTTGATGCTTTTGCTTGGACAAGTATCGGTGAAATTATTGATGATAAGCAGAGATATTTAAACAGTGCCTATACAAATTTACGCATAGATTCTGAACAGTTTAGTTCTATACCAAAGAGAGCTTTTCGTATTCGTGGAGTAAAAGTTCGTATTCCAGCAGCTAATGGAGGTCTTACACCAACTGTAGTTTCAAACCAAACTATTGCTGACTCTTTAGGTTTAGGAACTTGCAGTAGTTTTGGATTTATACACTATCCCGAAAATTATATATTTAATGGCACAATGACAGCAGCCCAATGGTGTAGTGACCCTGCCATGATATTGCTTGATTTATTAACTACTGAAAGGTATGGGTTTGGAACGCATATTACAGATGCTAACCTTGATTTGTTTAGTTTTGTAGCTGCTAGTAGATATTCAACAGGGAACAAAGGTGGAAGTGAGTTAATAAGTGATGGTTTTGGTAGTAACGAACCGAGATTTAGTTGCAATGTAAATCTACAGGGATCTATGGAAGCGTACACACTTATAAATGAATTAGCTGGTGTTATGAGATGTTTTCCAATATGGTCTGAAGGTTCTGTAACTATTACACAGGATAAACCAACAGATCCTAGTTATTTATTTAGTTTGGCAAATGTAGGGGAAGATGGTTTTACATATTCTGGTAGTAGCTTAAAACAAAGACATACTGTTATTTCTGTAAGCTATTTTAATATGGACAGCAGAGAGATAGATTATGAAGTCGTAGAAGATACTACTGCACAAGCAAAGTTAGGAATAGTAAAAAAAGATGTAAAAGCATTTGCTTGTACTTCTCGTGGTCAAGCACAAAGATTAGGAAAGGCAATATTATTTAGTGAGCAAAACGAATCAGAATTAATAAGTTTTACAACATCAATAGATGCAGGTGCAATCGTAAGACCCGGTTCTGTTATTTCTGTAAATGATCCTGTTCGTAGTGGAGAAAGAAGATCAGGAAGAATAAATGCAGCAACTACTACACAGATTACCGTAGATAACACAACAGACTTAGATACATTTACTGGATCGAATAAAAAATGCAGCGTAATATTGCCCGATGGTACAGTTGAAACTAAAAACGTAACTGGAATTGTAGGAAGTGTAATTACATTAGATTCAGCCTTATCTGCAACGCCAAATGTAAATGCTATATGGTTATTGCAAAGTTCTACTTTAGAAGCACAGACATTTAGAGTAATAACTGTTGAAGAACAAGATGGTATAAATTATGCGATTACAGCTTTAACTTATATTGATGGAAAGTATAACAATATTGAATCTGGAATAAGCTTGCCTTCTAGAAGTATATCTTTATTAAACGAGCCAAAAAGTCCTCCATCAAACTTACAGGCATCTGAAAGAGTTGTTGTTATAAATGCTCTTGCAATTACTAAATTAATTTTGTCTTGGGTATCTGTTACAGGTGTAAGTCAATATCTTGTTCAGTACAGATTTAACAATACAAACTGGGTTAATGAAGTTGTATTTAGACCTGACTTTGAAATTATCGGTACAGAAGCAGGTACTTATGAATTTAGAGTATTTTCATTTAATGCTGCCCTCAAATTATCTGCGACATCAACTGATATAACATTTAATGCTGTAGGTAAAACAGAACCACCTGGAAATGTTCAAAATTTATCAATGGAGCCTATTACTAATAAACTGGTGAGACTTAGATGGTCAAAAGCTGTAGATCCTGATGTTTTACATGGAGGTAGAGTATATGTAAGACATAGTAATTTAACTGATGGCAGCGGTACGTTTCAAAACTCAGTTGATCTTGTTACTGCGTTGGCTGGTAATACAACAGATGTTGTTGTTCCGTCTTTAGAAGGAGAGTATATTCTCAAGTTTCAAGATGACCAGGGAAATTTTAGTACAGGAGAAGCTAGTGTAATACAGGATCTACCTGATCTTATTGATACTCAAGTTATATTGCAGGATCGAGAAGATTTAGATAGCCCTCCATTTCAAGGAGCAGATACTAATACAACATTTAATACCACAACCAGTGCGTTACAACTTACAAATCCAGCAGCAAACGCAACAGGAGAATATGCTTTTAAAGATATTTTAGACTTAGGTGCTGTATTTTCTCTTGATTTAAAAAGAGTTATACGTTCTATTGGTTTTAATATAGGAACAGATATAGAAACTATTATTCCAAGTGGATCATTATGGGATAATTATGCTACTGACGGCAACTTCGATGGACCAGCAGCAGATGAAGCTAATTGTCAGATACAGGTGGCAACATCACAAACAGCATCAGGTAGTTTTGGATCGTTTAATAATTTTGCCAATGGTACATTTAAAGGTCGTAGATTTAAATTTAAGTTAGTTTTAGAAACTACAAATACTGCTCAAAACATGAATGTGCAACAGGCAGGATTTACAGCAGAATTTCAATCAAGAACAGAACAAAATTATCAGACAGGAGGTAGTACTTCTACTGCACCGCAATCATCTGGTACATCTGCAAAAGCTGTAACTTTTGGAACACCGTTTTTTGTTGGTACTTCATCTTTAGGAGGAGCAAATGCTTTCTTACCTACTGTTGGTATAACAATTCAAAATGCTCAATCGGGTGATTTCTTTACGGTAACTAATGTTTCTGGTACAGGATTTACTGTGAATATTAAAAATGGTTCTAGTTTTGTTGATAGAACTTTCACATTTCAAGCTGTAGGATATGGTAAAGGAGTGTAATATGGAGAAAAGTATTCTGTAAATGAGTCAGGTATCAGACTACAATATAGCCAATGCCTCTGGAGCTTCAGTCCGTAGTGATCTTAATGCTGTTTTTGGTGCAATAAAAACTCTTAATAGTGGTGGTTCTGATCCTAGTAATCCAGCAGCGTTTATGCCTTATGTTGATACGGCAGATAGCAATAATTTAAAAATAAGAAATGCAGCTAATGATGGGTTTGTAACCGTAGGATCTGTTAACTCTGCAAATCTAGGTTTACTACCGAGAGCAGGTGGTACTATGACAGGTCAACTTTTGGCTGATGACAGTGCAGGAGCTTCCGCACCAGCTATAGCATTTGATAATGATGCAACCACAGGAATATTTAGAGTTGGATCAAATACAATAGGTTTTGCAACTGCTGGTGTTGAAAGAGTAGAAATAAGTGATGCTGGTTTAGATATGAGTAATGGTTTACCTATAAGATTTCAAGATTCTAGTGGCGCGCCTTTCGTTGCTCTTAAATCACCTGCTTCTGTTAGCAGTAACGTAACTTTTACATTGCCTCCAGCAGACGGATCAAATGGTCAGATGTTACAGACGAATGGTTCTGGAGCATTATCATTTACAACTGTTCAAGGTGTACCAAGTGGTTCTGTATTTTGTATGGCAGTAGCTACAGTTCCATCAGGTTATTTGGAATGTAATGGTGCTGCTGTTAGTAGGACTACATATTCAGTGTTATTCGCTGTTATTGGTACAGCTTATGGAACAGGGAATGGTTCTAGTACCTTTAATTTACCTGATTTGCGTGGTGAATTTGTTAGAGGTTTTGATAATGGTAAGGGAACGGATAGTGGAAGATCAATAGCTACTTCACAGGGATCACAAAACGCACAACATAATCACTCTGCAAGTGCCACCTCAACAGCAGGTGCTCACTCTCACTCATTGAATTATCAAAGAAAACACGTTGAAGATACTGGTACTGCTGCCATTACTGATATTAGAAGAGAGGGTGGTGATGGTGATGGAGGATCACAAACATTTACAAATGACACAACTTCTGGCTTTATGAATAATGCAACTGTTTCTGTAAGTACAAGTGTTTCTATTGCCAATCAAGGTGGTAATGAAAGTAGACCAAGAAACGTAGCTATGATGTATGTAATTAAAATCTAATTATGGCGATCCAAC
>VTLG01011532.1_pt1 | contig 18801 bp, 40 predicted proteins | sample 4694571 | NCBI WGS metagenome assembly VTLG01 (sample SAMN12604809, study PRJNA352737) | marine metagenome | biome: ENVO:00000447; feature: ENVO:00000209|ENVO:00000569|ENVO:01000036; material: ENVO:00002151; isolation source: viral sequences binned using virsorter ...
CTGGTAACATTCTTTTCTGACCGCCAACTGGCATCTCAGGTTTTCCTGTACCAATATAGTTAAAAGCTTGGTCAGCAGTAGTTTTAGATCTAGGATCTACTTCAATACTCTGCTCTGCAACTTTAACATCTTTGATTTTATCAAGTTTTTGCATTTACGCTCCTTTTTTCACTCCTTTTATAACACCTTTGTTCTTAGATGCATAGAATATCTTTTCACCCTTCTTTTTTCCGTACTGTTCTTTCATGGATTTCATAATTTTCTTACCTTTTTTGTTTAATGGCATTAATTATCCTCCATCATAACCTGTGCTTGCTGTACTCCAGACTTCGCAAGGCTGACTCCAGCACGTAATTTTGCTAAATCGTCGTTTTGTTCTAGTTTATCTTCAAAATTTTCCCTTGATTGTAGCAATCTTGCTCTTGCAAGCTCTTGTTGAGCTTCATCATTTTGTTTTTTACGTTCATTTTCCATAGCACGTAGGTCAACTTCTCTAGATTTTAGTTTCAATAGTGGATCATTATCGAATTGAGACGTAATTTTCTTCTCTTCCTTCATGTAATCCTCTGTCATTTCAGCAATTAACACTGCTTTTCTAGCTTCAATCTGTTGTGTCATCTGTTGTAACATTTGTGCAGCTTGTGGATTCATTGGTGCTTGCTGTTGTAGTGACTGTAATTGCATCATTTGCTCTCTGAACTCTAATTGCACTTGTTCTTGAGCCATGATTGATATGTGTTCTAAAATATTTTTTTGTATTGCAGCCATAATCATAGGATTATTTCTAACCATATTCGTTGACATAAAATTTAAGTGCGCTGTGATGTGTGCTCTATGATCTTGACCAGGAAAAGCTTGAAAAGGTTTGCCTGCCATTGCATTAATATGTTCGACACTTGGATCCATTGGTTGCACTGGAGCTGGTGGTGGTAGTATTTGATTAATATCTTTAACACCGATTGCTTCATACATTTTTCTATACGCATTATACAAGTTATGTATTTGTGGATTTGATTGCGCTAGTTGTAATTCTGTTTGCGCCATCGTAATTCTTTGTGACTGTGAAAATATATTTGGATCTGCAACAGGAATAATATCTATTCTGTCGTCAAAATCTATTTGCTTAATGGTTCTTGCACCACCAACAACATCATACGGATATTCAGGTGGTAAATATTGTGAAACTATTTTAGCAAGAATCTTAAATTCTTTTTTCATTGCTGCATACAATCGTTTGTGTATTGCAGACATGACTCTTGATCCACGTTCCAATAGCGCTATAGTTGTACCAACCGCTGCTGCTTGGTTTCCGTCTCCCACTTGCATATCTGCAATAGCAGCAAATCTTTGACCTGCGCCTACAACGATTCCCATCAACTGTAACAATGTCTGTGATGGTTCTTTGTAAGGTAAAGGAAAGAATGCGTCTCTTAAACTGCCCCCTGGAGCATCAACATCTTTAAACTCACCAGGTTGTATTGGTGATGCTTCGTCTCTAACTCTAACTCCTCGTTGTTTAAATCCTGCTGGTAAATTAGATAACGTACCTGCATCCAATAATTGACGGAGCGCAGCAGTTGCAGTTCTGCTTAGTCCGCCAATCATATGGATTAATCCAAAGCCATAAAACCCTAAACCTGGAAGAAATTTAAAATGAACGAAATATTGGATTTTATTTTTCTTTGGATCTTCTGGGGCATAGTTTCTTCTAATCGCCAAAACTTTTCTTGAACCTTCATCAACTGTTACGATGTAAGGTAATTTAATTCCTGTTGGTTCACCTTCACCATCTACTTCTTCAAAACCTTCTAAGTCTAAATTTACATGACACTCTAACAAAGTATATACAGGTTCTTGTTTACCTGTTTTCTTTGTACCATCTAACTCTCTTTCTTTTTTAGTTAGATCATCATTACTAGTAATACCTGGAGGTCCTAAATCTACATCAGAGTAAAAACCATTAACTTGTTGTTTTCTTAAATCGTTCTCTGACATTTTTAATGAGTGGATGATTGATTCCGCATCGTCTAATGAGGTAGCCGTATACGGAACAATCAAATCCTCAGCGGGTATAAATTTAGATACCGCTCTCCCCAATAGCTGATCGTAATAAACTTTTTTAAAAGTTGAACCAGCTAAAGGTAAATGGAAAAGCATTTGATCGAACTCAGGTTCGTACTCTTGCATTTGATCCATTAATAAATAATTCATATAATCTTTAACACGAGTTGATTGTTGTTGAACTTGTGGAGACTCGACTCCAATTACATCTGTTCTTACAGGTCCTTCTGCAGGAAGGAGTTCTTTATAAGCTTGTGCTTGAAACTGTGTGACTGCTTCTGCTAACACTGGATGTGTGGCACCACTTGCTCCTTGAAATGGTTCTGTTCTGTTTTCGTATTTGAATCCTAATAAATCTAAACCTTGTATGTAAGATTGTTCCCAATCTTTTCTGGATGTTTTATAATCCATGTAATTGTTAACCATGTCGTTACCGAGTGGTTCTAAAATGTCATCGGGTAAAATATCTGCTAAGTTATCAAAATGATTCTCGGTTCCTGGAACATTGATTGCACCTGGTTCAAAGTCAATCGTTGCACCACCATCTTCTTCAGGTGTTACTTCTACAGGACCTTTTTCTTCTACTACTTCTTCTTCAACTACTTCTTCAGATGGAATTTTTATTTCTGTTCTGAGTTCGTTTGGAAGCGACTTGTCTATTTCTGCCATTTAATTTCTCCAGTTTGATCGTTTTAACTTGTTTTAACGGAACATTCAACCCCTGTGGATTAGGCCCTCGTAATGGTGGTATTGTGGTTGTGAGCTTTTTTACCACTAGAATCCTTTCTTAGCTAGTTTAGGTATTCCTTTGATTAGTCCACCCTTTGCTTGTTTGGTTACATATTTACTTTCAATATTGCCTATGTATTTATCTAAATTTTTTATTGTCTCTTTTCTTTTTTTGACGAAAGGTGAACCAGAACTAAAACTTTTATCATATTTTAAAGATCGAGCTTTTAAAGTTTCTTTTATTGAATCAGCTGCTCCTAGTTTTCTTAAATCTCTTAAACTAACTTCTTTTCCTTTTAGAGGCCCTTTGGTAACACCTTTTTTTGTTTTTGCGACTCCTAATTTTTCTAATTTAGAAATTTCTTTTGGTTGAATAAATTTTTTACTTTTCATAAACTTGCCAAACTGTCTTGCAAGAGGTTTAATATTCTTCCCTAAAAGATATCGTGCTATGCCTAATACTACTGGTGCCGCCATTAATAATACACTCTCTGTTTTTGTTCTTTGATCTCATCCACATAATCCTCTGGATGTTCAATTAAACCACCTTGTCTAAATCTCATGATCGCTTGCGTGGTGGAGTCAACCAAGTCATCATGATCCCCATACGGAAAGGATGCACACTCTTCAATCACCTCTTCAGCAAACTTCTGTTTAGGAGCCCATATCATACCAGATTCAAACAAAGGTGCAACCGCATTTACACGGGCATGCTTATCATTTCCTTTAGATGGTGTATAATTCATTACAGGGATATCCATTTTTCTAAGTTCGTATGTTAAAGGTAGACCAGATGCTTTTGCTTCGATGATCACTGTTTCGGGATTCCAGTACCGATATTGTTCTAGCGCTACACGTCTAAGCTCTGGAAACTCATACCGACCTTTGATTGCATCTAACAATATTAAGTTTGCACCACTGTCTTCACTAGGATACCAAACTCCCCATGTGGTAATAGCAGAGTAATCTGCTGTTTCTTTTTTCAAGAACGCTGTATCATAACTTTGTATCACGTGATAAATCGGTGGGATGTCATCACCATCGTACTCTTGCCACCACTCCCGTTTTAAGATTGCACCTTCTTCAGATGTTGGTTGTTGCATCCACTGTGCATTCCATTTTGTTACAGGCAAAGCTGCTTTTACTTTTTCTAATTCATCTAACTTCCAATACTCAGGCCACACTGGTTCGTCGTCCATGATCGCTGGAAACTCGACCACGTGCCACTGATCTGACTTTGCTTCTTTTTGATTTGCAACTAACGCTCCTGTTAAATCTTTCGTGCTCCATCTTGTCATTACTAAAATAATTTTACCACCAGGTTGTAAACGTTGTCGTGGTCCTGATGTATACCATTCGTATGCTCGCTCTAAAGATACTTTAGACATTGCATCTTGTTCACTATGTGGGTCATCAATAATAAGTAAGTCTGCACCACGACCCGTGATTGCACCGCCAACACCAGCTGCAAAATATTCACCGCCAGCAGATGTTTCCCAACGTCCCGCTGCTTTAGAATCTTCTTGAAGTGCTGTCTTAAAAATTTTTCTATAATTTTCTGAGTCGATAAGATTCTTTGCCTTACGACCAAAACGAATCGCTAACTCTGCCGTGTGCGTTGCTTGAATGATCTTGAGCTTTGGATCACGGCCCACCATCCATGCTGGCAAAAGATAAGATGCAAATTCTGATTTGGTATGCCTAGGAGGCATATTGATTATCAGACGATTTATTTCGCCCGTGGCTAATTTATTAAACTTATCTGCAATGTGCCTGTGGTGGGACCCCTCTACAAAATCTGGCCACACACATTTGACAAAAGATAGGAAGTCGTCTTTAGCTTTATTCTGTATCTTTTTTTCAGCATGTAACACTTGAAGTTGTTTGAAGGTCTTTCGCACATCTGCAGGTAATTTATTTATATCTACCTGATTCAAGTCCATGGTACCAAAACGTTTTTTACAGGGTCTGACAATATAAATCAAGCATATATATACATACATTAGGATCCCTATCTACGTAAAAGGGGGTATAAGGTCTAAAGGCTCTTAATTTTTGGGCGCGGTTTAGGATCCATAGACAATTAAAAAACACGCGCCATGAAAAATTGACCACGCGCCACAAATAAAAAACGCGCCCTAAATTTTAGGGCGCGTGGTTAACTAACTATTGAGAGATTAAAGTATTTCTATTTTTTTGATGCCTACCCCGTTTTTATACGGGATAACTTTGTACGGGGTTGGACTTTCAAGACCCGTCTTTATGGCCTCGCGAATATAGGTTGGCCAATGCGTAGCGCACACATGATCAATTGGCCTTGATCTAGGTTGCTCTATATTTTTTTCATTTTCGTTCATTATTTATCCTCCAATTGATTAGATTTTATTTCTGGTTCTATATTTGGTTCTGGTTTAATCATATATAAATGTGTCATTGCAAAAGGCTCTTGGCAACCTCGCTTAAGTTTACCAATTAATTTTTCCCTTAAGGCTATTTCACATTCATATCTAGCGATTAAATCAGTTTCACCCTCCCCCCATACTCTTGGGATATCTGGAGTGTCTTTTTCATACGCTATATATTTTATCATTATTTCCTCGCTTTCTTTTTTTATATTTTTTTAAAAATATATCTTGAATTTTTAAACTAATTAATTTAATAATTCAAGGATAATAAATGATGAAATAAAAATAAAAAAAGGATAATAATATGACTAAAAAACCAATTGAAGAGACAGTTGCGGAATTTTTATTAAGAGGCGAAAAAGAAGAGCGTTTTTTAATAAGTGATGTTGCAACTCATGGTTGTAGTGGTGGCACAATATCGGATCTAATTTATTATGAAGATACTGTGAAATTTTACAATGACCATGAATACGAGATTTGGCACGAATTAAGAAACATGGCTGATGATCTCGGCGAAACTATACCCTTTATGATTTCTAATTTTAGAGGGTGTAAAAATGTTGATAGTGCTAAAACTTTCAAAAATCTTTTAGCGTGGTGGATCTGTGAGCATATCGCTAGACGGATCTCGGACGAGCGCGAAGACGGATCTCGGAAAATGGACGGCTTTGATAAAATCGACCATTTAGAAAAAAGGTTATTAGCCGATCAAGGCTAATTAATTTTGAGCCGTGGCCATTGGTTCACGGCTCATTGATGGGCAACGGCTGATTGCCCTTAAGGGTGGATGTTTTAAAGTCAAAAAACGAGTTCCTATATAGCCCATCAGCCACGGCTCATTATTAGAGGGTCTATTGTGACGGGTTCGCGATTGTACTAGTAGCGGAACAATAGACCCTCTAATAATTTAAGAAATTTTTTATTTTTATTTTATTTTTCAAGACACAAGCTAGAATTTTCATTTAAAAACGCGCAAGCGGTCATGGTTCATGGACAATGGACAAGCGACCTCAAAAAGTTTTACACGGTCAACGGATCACGGACTTTTGCAAGTAAATAACCCACGCGCAACGGCAAGATAAAAAGAAAAAATCTATTGAAAATATATATTAATCAATACTTATTTAATAAATAACTCTATTAATTTTTAAGGTTATTTTGTCTATAAACAATCAGCGCAATAATAACTATTTTTTTGGCTAGTATAATCTGGTCTTAAAGTAGTTAAACAATCTAAACATTTATAATTTCTAAAATTTCGTTCAGTTCCATTATGCAAGTCTTTATGGGTGAAGCCGTAAAAGTCTCTAAAGTCTTCAATCTTCCATTTTTTCATGGCCTCTTTTATTTCTTGATCACTTTTAAAGCCCTTAATATTGCCCTCTTCTATATCATTTTGATAATCAAAACCGCTTGCATAACTCAAAAAATCTTTTTTTGAATATCTTTTATATTTAGTCATCATAAAAACCTACTATTTCTTTTAACTCTTCAAGCATATCACCGCTATCATCTAGATCATCACGGCTTAACCCTAGATTAGATAACATATTATCTTCTTTTTGGTCTTCTGTTATTTCTTTTTTATTTGTTTTTTTTAAGTCTTTTATATTCATCATATAACTTTGTTAATTCATAAACGCCACAATTTAAAACAAAAAAGGCTAATTGATCTCTCATAGCCGTTTGCTCTAATTTGGCCTTGTGTTTATTTTTGTCTATAACTTCAAAATGCTCTTGTTTTAATTCAGTCATTTTGATTGCTCTATTTCTGTTATTTCATTATCTTTTAAATCAATATTAAATTCTTGTTTAAAAGAATTTTTTACTTTTTGCTTATATTCTTTTATAGAATATGCATCAAAATTGTTAAAACTAAATTCTAATTTCACAATACTAGTATATTCTTTTAATTTCATAACTTGTCAACGTGTGGATCATTAAACATTTGATTTTCTTTTATCATGGTTTTAGCGTATTCTTTTTGTTTTAATAACCATTTTTCAATATCTTGTTTTGATTTTAATTTATTAGACGCTAATTGACCTAAAAAATCATTGATGAAACCTACTCGCGCATAACCTCGCAATTCATTTTCGCGTCTCATAGTCTCTTTAATAGTATCTAAAATAACATCTGGATTTGCAAATGGGTTTAAATTATTTTTCATATTATATTATCCTTTATAAGTTTATTTCTGTATATCACGGACAATAAATTATTGTCCGTGATTGTCAACTGTTTATTTAGACGGCAACAATAAATTATTCGGAATATCAATTTTAATCCCTGCCGTTTGTAGTTCATCTTTTAACGCTTCAACTACTGGTGTTATATGCGATCCAGTATGTAATATTAGATTGCAACGTTCCCTTTTATGATCTAAAGCATTTAATATTTTATGCCTTTTTTTAAGTGTCTTTTTGCACTCTTCAAAACATAATTGTTTTAAATGCTTCATAACATAATCTATTGGATCATTTTTTGATACTTGAATACCGCTAAAATCATTATCTGATTTTCTAACGCGTAATATACTTTTTATTTGATCCGCCAATTGATCCGCTTCTTTTTGCGCTTCATACTCGAATTGATCTTCAAGTTGTTTTTTCTTATTCATAAAGTCTTTATATTTTTTGACTTTCTTTTTAAAACTTTCAAGAGGTTTATCAAGTTTTAACAATTTAGGAAAATTTTTAAAATCTCGATCAACTTGATCTTGCGCGTTAATCTCAATTTCTGTTAATATACTATCTTCCTGATCTTCTATTTTTTTTGAACAAAATGACTTATAAAAGTCAACATGATCTTTTCTTAATGGTTGCATTTTTTTTATTATCCTTTTTTGTTTTTAAATTATTAGAAAGCGAGTTAAGAAATTTTTGACAATTCTTAACATAATTTTTTGATAAATATTTTTCATCAAAAATAAAATAATTTAAAAGGTTGTTTTTTTTAATTCTAACTTTCATAAATCCTTCATAATCCCTTGACAAATAAATGTCAAGCCCTTATATACAAAATTGACAATTAATTGTTTAATTATTGTCCTTGCAATATGGGTCTAGTGTAAATTAGCCTAAAGTCAAACACGCTAGACCCTAACAAAAAAGAAAGTATGAAATATAAAGAGCAAAAAAAATTACTCGGATCTTCAACCTACAAGATGGAGAAGTCAAGCGGTTATAATTATTTAAGCGAAATATTACACCTTGCACCCTCAAATATAGGTGGCGTTAATATATGCCCTAATGCAAGCCCTTTATGTATAGATTTATGTTTAAACACATCAGGGCGTGGCCAAATGAACATAGTTCAAAAATCTAGATTAAACAAAAAATATTATTTTTTAGCTGATAGGCAAAAATTTTTAGAACAACTTGACCGTGAAATAAAACTCTCAAGCGAGAGGGCAAAAAGAAAAAAATTAAAATACACGGTACGATTGAATGGTACTAGTGATCTTCCATTTGAGAGATACAGGCTAAAAAACGGCTTAAATCTTATGGAAAATAACCCTAATGTACAATTTATAGATTATACTAAAATTAGAAATAGATTTAAAAATAAACTTCCTAAAAACTATTCATTAACATTTTCACAAAGCGAGATTAACCAAAAAGATACAAGCGAATTATTAAAAACTGATACAAATATTGCGGTTGTTTTTAGAAAAAAACTACCAAAAAAATATAAAGGCCGTAAGGTGATAAACGGTGATAAACATGATTTAAGACACCTTGACCCTAAAAAAGTTATAGTAGGTTTAATTGCTAAAGGTAGAGCAAAAAAAGATTTTAACGGATTTGTGCAAGATGTTTAAATACGTTTATATAAATAGAGATAATCAAATTTTAAACATAAATAGTTTTAAAAGATTAAATGGCGGTCGATCATTAACAAAATCACAATTAAGATTATTGAGATTAAGAAAAATAAAACTAACAAGCGACAGGCTCAAGCGACAGGCTCAAGCGACAGGCTCAAGCGAGCGAACAGAAAGGATAAAATGAAAAAGAAAAAATGGACAAACGAAGAGAACAAGCTAGCGTCAATGTTAGCGTGGGTATGTTGCCACGCTGATGAAGATTGCCCTAGCGAGTATAGAACAAAACATTTTAGAGAACATCTAAAAGAGGCAGTGGACTATCTGGAAAATTCTGGATGGTATGATTACAATCAACAAGCGAGGAATAAATGAAAAATATATTAGTACAATTTGATATTAAAGCGGGTGAGTATGAACATAGAGATTTTTATTTATTTAAAAAGAAACAATCTGAATATAAATATTGTAAAGAATTTTGGGGTTTAACAAAAAAACGAGAACTATCAGAAAATGTTTTTTGGGATAATCAAATACAAAATACAATAGAAGTTTATTCTGAAACAGAATTAACGGATCAACAAGTTAAAACATTAAAAGAAGTGGGGGTAGTATACTAATGACACAACGCTATGAAGTACAAACTAAATTTATTTATGGCTTTGAGAATGTATGGCGTGATGAGAATGGCAAGCTAATATATTTTGATACTAGAGAGCAAGCTATAAAAGAATTAAGAGAAAATGTAGATGATTGGAATAATGACCCAAACACTACATCTAAATATTATTACAATGATTATAGAGTTAGAAAAATAAAGTGACCCATACATTTAAACACCCGAAGTATTACAAAGAACTCAAAAAGAATCAACCACCAAGCGATGACAAAAAAGATACCGAACCTTCAAGCGAAGAAGCAACAGGCTCAAGCGAAGAAGACAATCCAGAATCGACAAGCGCAAGCGATTGATGACCCTCGAATAACAAGTGCTTATCTTTATGTTCAACCAAGATAAAAGTATTCTTGGGATGCTTAACATGAAATGATATTTGGTGAGGGGACAGGCGAACCTTCTTGCCTTTTGATACCTTTAACTCTACTGTAAAAAAGTAGCTGTTAGCATTATACCCCAGTAAATCAGGAGTCCCAAGTAAGCTATAATTCTCAATTCGAATCCAAGAAATAGTTTTAGATATGTTTTTAAGTTTTTTATATAGTTTAGCTTCTGGCCCCATTGCATTGGGTTTTCTCCTAGTTAATAGTCTTTTACATAACCAGGTGGTAAAATTAATTTTTCTTCTCGGTTTGGTTTTAACACTACACGCAAGGAGTTATCCATCGGATTATTACTTTGGTGAACTTCAATCCGTTTGATCTCCTCTAGGTAGCCTTTACGAGTCATGATATATATTTTTGCGTCACTGACTGCATTACCTCTACGACCTTGTTGTCCTTCAGTAAACTTGTCTAAATACTCTTGCAGGTGTTTAACGTACATTAACTTTATTCAACCTGTCTTGTAAATCCTCTATCACTTTTTTATAACCATGCAATAGATTTTTGTTTATTTCGTTTTCAGATACAACTTTTTTTAATTCCCATATCTCTTTTCTTTGCTCTTCAATTAAAGTTTTATATCCTTCAATAGTATCATGCAATTCTGATGTTGTTCTATGAACTTTCATGATTGACAATATAGGATAGTTAGCTTAAATTGTCAAATATGGGTGTACCTAAAAGACTGACAGAAATGCAAAGAAAGTTTGCTGAAATACTTGTGTTTGGTGACAAAGACGGTAGGGCAGTAACAAAAACAGAAGCCGCAAAACAGGCAGGATTTAGTCCTAATCGTTGTAGACAAGAAGGCTATGAGTTAACTAATCCTAAATTACATCCTCTAGTTGTAGATTACATTGGTAAGTTAAGAGAAGAGAAGATACAAAAATACATGGTGACATTTGATGGACATCTTGCAGAACTAGATCGTATCAAAGAGATGGCTCTTAAAAAAGGTTCTTTTTCTTCCGCTGTAAACGCAGAGACAAATAGAGGCAAAGCGGCAGGACTATACATAGACAGGAAAATAATAAAAACAGGAAAGCTCGAGGACTTATCAGAGCAAGAATTAGAAAACAAAATGAAACAAATATTAGAGGATTACGCACCATTGTTAAATGCTAAAACTGTTGAGGGTGAATCTGAAGTTATATCTTCTGAATCTTCTTTACCCACTGACGAGGAATCATTGTCCGATCCCCAAAGCTGATCTCATCACTGTCTTTATCATAAGAGGCAAATAGTTTAATATGTTCTTTTGTTTTTTCATACAGCCAACCTTCATTAATTGGTCTTGCTAATTTCATTCTATCAAACTCTTTCTCAGTAGCCCAGCCCGAATCGCTCACACAGTCGATCCACTCCACTCGGACTTTAGGATAAGGTATGTCGGGAGTTATAGTTGAGGCAACGGCTTTTCTTCTTTTCCTAGGCATATCATTCTATAACACCTCTATAAGAGATGTACCAGATAAATCACCTATAAGGTGACAGCCTTACGCGCGCGCGAAGGCACTCCTGTATTAATATTTACTGTAATATGACATAAATTTATGTCACTAAAACTGTTTCTGTCACTATTTTTGTCACCACTTTAGCTAATAATACCAACACTTTTAGTTCATTCTGACAAAAAGACAAAAACTTTTTATGTTTTTTTTAAGTGTATGTAATTTATCTGTGGTATCTCTTATAGCACTGTCTTTGTCTTATTTTTGCCATAATGTAGCTCCATTACTGCCATTTTGTCTTCTGCTTCAGCTATTTTCATTAGTAATTTGTCCACTTCCCCAGTAATATCTGGGTGTTCAGGGATTATTAGTTCCTGTTCACTGTAGCATTTTATCTTATACTTGGCGTCTTCTATTTCTGCCTGGTATCTGTAGTTTAGAACGTTTCTAAGTTTATCATTCATCTTTTTTCTCCTTTGCTATCTCCTCTTCAAAAAGGCCTTTTAAAGGCACCTGAGCCTGCTCCTTTTCGTCAAACTTGATCTCATGGTACATGTCTAGCCTTTTTAGAAACTCGTGCTTATAACGCCTTAATTCATGGTCCGTGAACCTAAATTCCTGAAAGTATAAGTCTGGTGTACAAACCATGATAATACCTTGTTGAATCTGACTACCATATACATAATCATGAGCCATGGCATAAGCCGCAATTTGTAAGTAATAATCTGTAATCCATCTTTGGTCCTTGGGCTTGTTAGCTTGCTTAAAGTCTATAATAGTTTCCATATCATTGTGAATACATACCAAGTCAGTAGACCCAGCGTATAACCCAGGATAATATAACATGATCTCTGATCCAAGGTACGTGTCCACTGGAGCAAGACCCACTTCAATAATTTTTTCGGCCATGGGCTTCGCCTCCTGTCCGATTGTTGTAAGATCATCGTAGCCAACTCCTTCCACAAAAGACTCAATGAATTTGTGCATGGCAGTTCCCCGCCGACTACTATGATTCTTGATTCGTTCTGCTTCTTCCTCTCCAACTTTGGCCTTCCATCGAGTTAAAAATGATTTATCTTTTGTTTTATCCAGTATCGTTGTGACACTTGGCAAACGGTGTCCTGCTATATCATAGATCCGTGATTCGTCACCCGTTATTTGTTTACCAGTGACATATTTATATTTATCTAGTTTTTTCATTATCTTTCACCACAAATTTATTTATTACAAACCAAACAATAAGCGCACCAATTAATGTAGCACCCATACCTATAAAAAACAAACCTATCATAGTTTCTTTTTTAATTCTTTTAGATACTCTTCCTCTTCTTTACGTTGATTGGATCTGACAATATCTACTTGTTTATTCCAGGCCCAAGTATTTATTTTACCAGACCAACCCATTACCCATATATAAAATTTAAACATCATCAGTGGTGATACCTACTCATTTCTTTTTGATACTTACGAACTCGGTGGACTGCTTGCATGTTTTCATTTTCATACCACCAAATTATTTTACCAACTTTATCTAATTTTTCTTTCTGGCGCATATAAGGTAATACTTTTTTTAATATTTTATACGCTTGAAAGTATTGAACAATATATCTTACAATTGGTTTAGTATCTCGACCTTTGGCAGTCTTACGAGGTTTACATATATAAGTATAGCCATCTTTAAAAAATTCTTTCATAGAATAAATTATATCAAAGTCAGTATTAGTTACCTCTATTTTCACAAAATGAGAATTATATATTTTTCCTTTTTGATTTTTCTTTGGTCGTACAGCATACTCTATATATCCTTCCGCATCAATAAATGATGCAAAGTATATTAAGTTTTCTAATTCATCTCTCATTGTAATCTAGATTTTTTATAAAAGTTTAAGTCAACAACATTCTCTGCTTCTTCACCTTGAGAATAATGTTCTATAATTTTTTGTATCTTCTCTAATTTAATATGTGAGTATGGCCAAAATAAAACACAAACTTTATAAGCATCTCTATATCCACATCTCCAACGCCATTGCATTTTTTTACCCATGGATGTTTTATGTGGTGGTCTTTTGTTTACAGAACCAACTCCTAAAGTTTCGTGCATATATTTAATAATAGATTTATCTGTCATGGATACTTCCATTTGTATGTTCCATGTTTGATAGGGCTTCTTGTTGTTAGGTCTTTTCTTTGGATACTTTTTATAACTAACGTATCCTTCACCATCAAATAGTCCAGCTAGATAAGCTATCTCAGTTTCTTTTATCATATATTTATTTCCTCTCTTACTTTCATGTTTTTTAAATCAGGTTTTTCTTCCTCATAAACCTCTCCACGAGACTCACAAATCCAACATTGTCTAACATTTTTCCAGTCTTTATTAATCACAATGAAACCATTTCCTTTACAATTATTACAAATTATTTTCTTTCTATTCTTTTTCATTATTCTCTCTTTAATTTACCATTCAACTTCTTTGCTTTTTCGTTTGCTATTGATTCAATTGTTTTAGATATAGACAGTTTGGCATCAGGCAATATAACCTTCGACAACTGTTCTAAAACCTTATATGTTTCTTTTGTTAGAGAAACATTTCTATATTTAGTCATATCTGTCATGTTTTGTTTCCTTTCACAAACAATATAGGGTATTATATAGGATTGTCAATGAAATTTATTTTAACTTTTATATTTTGTTCAGGTTTAGCCAACCAGTGTTTGCCGCCTGTAGAGTATGAAAAATCATATCCTGATTTATACACATGTCTTGAATCAGGATACAAAGAATCTATAGTACAGTTAAATAAAATTGGACCCACAGAAGTTAATGAAAAAAGGATTTTTATAAAATTTTTTTGCTCTCCAACTCAAGAGACTTGACGTCAATTACATTTAATGATAATGCGTGAATATCTTCTCACCATTACCTACCCTTATATTTCCCTCTCAAGGGTAGGTGTATCTACCTACAAATACAACCATAGAGATCACCACTGCCATCATTCATTACATGACGATTGAACGGTGGTTCGTGATACGTGGTAAATTCTAAACGTATAATATCACAAAGGTCAAAGCAACTTACTTCTACCAATAACGAGATATGTTCCATCATCTCTTTTGTGACAGGAACTAACTGATACAGTCCGTCGTTTAAAATTATCAAATCCATTTACCCACTCCTCTACTTTCTTGTACCAAAGTTTTTTAAGCTTTGGATCTTTTGTTTTGTTGTACTCGTTTGCTAACTTGTCTAGTTGGTCTTGTGTAATCATTTACTTTAGTCCCCCAGTTTAAAACAGATCTTAATCCTGGTGCTGATAAATTCATATTGACACCATATGGTTTCCACGCTTTCTTTATTAAATTTAATTCAAGCAATAGATTAGACCATTGTTTAGAGCTAACACCGTTTACTTTTATAGTTATTATTTTTTCTTTCATGACTATAGGATAATCATTTAGAAATAAATGTCAACTATTGTTTTCTGCCTTGACGATTGTAAGGTTTGTGATCTCTTTTTTCTGATTTTGATAATGATTTTTTGTGACGTCGTGGACGTTTACGAGGTTTTGGTCTTGGTACAAAGCTTGTAAATTTACGTTTCGCCATCGAAATATTTATCTACTGTTGATTGCAATGTTTTACCTGTTAAAGCAGGCATATAAACTATCTTACCATTAATATGTTGCTCTAAATCTGTGCCACAAGTTACACATCTATAATATTGTGTAGTAATAGATACTAATAAAGTATCTTCTTCACAAGTAGGACACACACCATTAACTACCTCTGGGGTAAATCTCCATTGAATTTTTTTTCCTGTCATATGCTTTCTTATTCTTTATCACAATCTGACGGTAACGTCTATCCCTTAGATGCTTTGCTACTTTATTCGATGATGAGTTTCTTGATCGACTTTGAGCCATCAATATTATCCTCTAATTCCGCAGAACCTTTCCAGCATTTGTAAGTTACTGATTCACTAAATTGTCTCTCCGCGTGACGTTTACCACGTAAACATGTAGCCATGTTTTCTTGCAAACGTGCTTCTTTAATTTCTGCGTTTACAAACATAAGTAGGGCTACTACAGACTCTATCATTCTGAGTAACTCCCGTTCTTATATCCAATCTCACGATTAGCATCTTTTAATTTTTCTATATCTTCAAGAACCTTATCCATTTGTGTTCTTAAAAATTGTATATTTACTTTGTTCAATGCCATATCTTCAACGTGTTTGTTAATCTTATCCGTGGTCTTATAAAGATCCTCGATCATCATGAACTGCTCAGAATCCGCGGGCAGTGAACCTAGTTGTCCACGTGGCCATTTTATTCTAAACTCTGTATTCTCTTCAAGATCTTTCTCCATTATTTGTATACGAGTGTCTGCAACATTAAGACGTTCTATGATCTGGAAATAGCCCATCGTGCCGAGTGCTACGATAATTATCAAACTAGCAACCGTCTTCATAGGCATTTGCACGGCTGCCTCTTCCGAGATGTTGAGTGGTTTATTGGACATGTGGTCCTCCGCAGAAAGCCAGGACAACTAACATTACAATTAGTAAACCTGTAAAATAATAATTCATCCTGGCTGTCTCCATAATTCTACTTTACTATTAAAGCTACTATCAAAACTATAAACACAAGAGATTCAATCTTGTGATTGTGCCAGTAATGAAAAGCTTTATTTTTTAATTTACTAATCATTTTTTTTCTCCTCTATTTCATAGAAGAACTTGTCTGTATCTTCTGTACGCCAAGCTCTGCTATCTTCAACGTTCCATTCAGATGTCTGCACTTTCCAATCGGGAGTTTCATCTTTTACAGTAAAAGAAGGTATGTCCCATATACAACGATTGTTAGGCTGTGCTGCAAAATTGCCATCATCGAGAGCAATAATGTGAGCGCACTTATGCTCGTGCGGGATCTCTGAATGATCAGTGTCAAGTATATTAGACTCTGGATGTGCAAAGTCAACAGTAAATAAATATTTACCTGAGTGCCATTTTTTATCTTTTCCTATATATTTACCAGCTTGTGATTCTAAGATATCCCAATGATGAACAGAAGGATAATAACTAAAACAATTCCAGAGCTGTAATTCATCAAGTCTTCTTCTGGGGACTCGATCGGGGTCAAATCCCTTTTGAATAAACGCGCTAATTGGTAAGCGATAAAATATTGCACCGTTTTCCATAATAGCATGCCATAGTATAGCACGACCTGTAAGAGCGCTAAGACCAAAGATAATACAGTCTTCAACCTCTCCATGATGTTTTTTAAGATCATATAAATACTCTCTTCTTATTTGTGCATAGGTTGGTGGTATGTTTGCATTTAAATATGCCATAATTTATCCTCATTTTATTTCGCCCCAATTAGGACCAGACTCATAATCAACTTTATTTGGAACTTCTAAACTAACAGCGTGTTCCATTATTTCTTTTATCTTATCAGCATGATCTGGAGATTCAATAGACAAATCTAACTCATCATGTACCTGTATGTGTGGCACGATTCCTTCTTTATATAATTCTAACATAGCTTTCTTAGTCATGTCAGCAGCTGATCCTTGTATCAATCTATTTAAAGCTTTGTATGTATATGCTCTTCTAATCCCTGGTCCGTGTTCCAAGAGCGCTTGATCGTGAGGTAATGCTTTGTGCATACCAAACATATTTGGTTCCCATAGATGAAACCTACATAATCTTCCAAGTAAAGTTCTTATTTGACCACGTTGCTGTGCTCTTTGCATAACGTTATCCATTAGTTGTTTTACAAATGGCACTCGATCATGATATTGTCTAAACAATCCATCAGATGTTTCTTTATCTACACCTAGTTCAGCTTGTAGTTTATTTTTACCCATACCATAGAATAATCCTAAATTAATTGTTTTAGCTTGTGATCTTGGTATGTTAGCCATATCAGCAACGATTGTATGGAAGTCTGCATCACCTTCATTGTACGCATCTAATACATCATTAACACCATATAAGTTTTGTAGTGAAGCATAGTGTACAACTAAACGTGGTTCTTGTTGTGAGTAATCAAACACTCCCCACTTACATTTCTCTTCTGGTATAAATAAAGATCTGATCCGTGGTCCAAGTTCCTTGTTTCTTGCAGGGATCTGTTGGAGGTTCGGGTTAGAATATGAAAATCTTCCAGTGACCGTACCTCCATTATCAGATCGCAACTGATTTATCTCAGCATGAATTCTACCTTTGTGTTCGTGTTTCAATATGGTATCAATAAATGTTGTGTGAGCTTTATTTATTTCTCTAGCTCTAGCAATGTATTGAACCATCGGATGTGGATGGTTTTGTAAAAAATTTTTAGTAAAGGATGGTGCTTGTGTTTTCTCAGTTCTATCAAATGGTAAAGAAAGCTTTTCAAAGACTTGAGCGATAGATCGTGCGGCCCATATTTGTGTGTCTATTCCTGTTTCTGTCTTCACTTTTTGCAGGCATAGCTTTTCTTCTTGAACTAATTCTTGTTTCAGTGCATGAGCTGCTTGAATATCTACTCGAACTCCTAAGAACCGCATATCAACGAGGCAGGGGAATAGTTCGGTTTCTAAATCGAAAATAGATTCTATATCTTGATTTGATATTTCTCTTTTTAAATATTGCCATAGTTGTAAAGTTATAGATGCATCTTTCTCTGCATATTGTCCTACATACATTGCAGGTAATTTATACATCTCACCTTTTGGATCTACACCCCATTCTTTTGCAGCAGCATACAAAGCTGTTTCATCCTTAGTTAATCCTGTATATCTTTTAGAGCAAGTATTTAAATCAAAACGAAACTGATTCTCATCAGATAGTGCAGCGGCTATCATTGTATCTACTATTCTACCATTAATAGTAAAACCCATAGATCGTAGCCAACATACGTCATACATTGCATTATGAAATATTTTTGTGGCTGTTGTATTCAATACATCTTTCAACCATTGCAACACCATGTTTCTATCCATATTACCACCGCCTTCATGGGCTATTGGAAAATATCCAGCCCATCCTTCTACAGCGACAGCTATACCAACAACTTCACCATTTTTTGTTACAGACCCTGACCCAGTTTTAGTTAGGCCAGGATCTTTGGTTTCAAGGTCTATGGATATCTCATCATGTTGACTGAGATTCGGAAATTCTTCTGGTGGTAACCACTCTGTCTGTGGTTTAAATATTAGCTTTTGGCTCATAGAGATATTTTTTCCTTATTAGTTTGTTTAATTTTTCTTTGTTAGAAAATGCA
>VTLG01012411.1_pt1 | contig 18797 bp, 20 predicted proteins | sample 4694571 | NCBI WGS metagenome assembly VTLG01 (sample SAMN12604809, study PRJNA352737) | marine metagenome | biome: ENVO:00000447; feature: ENVO:00000209|ENVO:00000569|ENVO:01000036; material: ENVO:00002151; isolation source: viral sequences binned using virsorter ...
ATCTTTTATATAACTGATTTACAGTTAGTTAATGTCAACCAGTCAAATACTGATTGAGATTTAAAAAGATTATTAAAAGATATTTAGGGGGTTGACAAATATCTCCAAATATGATATAGGAACAAAAGGGGTACATATGTGCCATGGGGGGTGTGTGGGGTATGTATATACTGCTTATACATTTTTAGGTAGTTTAGATGTAAACTAGATATTCTCGCCCTGCTTTGAAGACAGCTTAAGACCTTGCTTTATAGCTGGACTATCCCAGAGACACCTACTTAGATGCTTCAACCCCTGGAGGGGAGTTAATATTATTATACACCCCTTTCTTACAATTGTCAACCTCTCTAGAAAATAAATATTTTTATTGTTGTCAACTAGCTGTAAACTTGTTATAATAAATCTATGAACAATAGTTTTCTACCATCATTAGATAACAAAAGAAAATTAACAGAACAACAGCAAACCTTTCTTTCAGTTCTTGCAACACAAGCTAAAGGAGATATAAACAAAGCTTTGAGTATTGCAGGGTATAAAGAGAGTTCTTACTACACAGTCATCAATCATTTAAAAGATGAGATTGTAGATGTAGCCACAAAGATTCTAGCTAAGTCTGCACCACAAGCTTCTCAAAAGTTAGTTGAGATATTAAATAGTGATGACCCTATCCCCCAAGTTAATGCTAAGTTACAAGCAGCCCAAACATTGTTGGATAGAGTGGGTGTTGCTAAAAAAGATAAACTTGAGGTTACTCACACAGCCGCAAGTGGAATTTTCTTGTTGCCTGAAAAAGCTAAACTGATAGATGGAGAAGCAGAAGAAGCAGAGGTAATAGATGATGAAAAGAAATAGCTCTACTATACCTTTTGGTTATAAGCTATCAGAAGATAACAAAACATTGGTAGAAGTTGATAAAGAATTATCAGCACTATCAGAAATGAAAGATGGTGTTAAATCAGGAGCTTTCTCATTAAGAGGAGCAGTTGAAATTTTAGAACATCAAACAGGTCGTAAGTTATCAGCTATGGGTTTAAAGAAAATCATAGACAAAGATACACCTAAAGAAAAACCTAAAGGACTGTTAAGTAGAAATGACGAGACAGTATAATTATAGCATAGCTCATAAAGCTAAGTTAGCTGCAAGAAAAGCAGTTAAAGAAAAAGAAAAAGAAATTACTAAATTAAGAAAAAGATTAGATAATAAACAACAACGATTAAAAACAAAAAAACAAGCTTTAAATATCGTACAACAAGCTGAGAACGATAAGGAGACTAAATCTAAAAAAGGTCTCATTATGGAACAAGCTCATTACGATGTACTCCCTAAAGCAGTCAAGACCTTACTAGAAGAAGAAAAAGATAGAATAGTATTCAAGCCCAATATCGGACCCCAAACAGATTTTTTAGCAGCACCAGAACAGGATGTGTTATATGGTGGTGCAGCAGGTGGTGGTAAATCATATGCCATGCTTGTTGACCCCTTAAGATTTATGCACATAAAAGAGCATAGAGCTTTATTGTTAAGAAAGTCTATGCCTGAACTACGAGAGTTAATTGACAAATCAAGAGAACTTTATCCCAAAGCATTTAAAGGTGCTAGGTTTAGAGAAGTAGAAAAGATTTGGAAATTTCCTTCAGGAGCAACATTGGAGTTCGGTTATCTGGATAGGGATGCTGATGTATATAGATACCAAGGTCAATCATATACCTGGATAGGGATTGACGAGCTAACACAATATCCTACAGAATTCCCCCTTCAATATTTGCAGTCACGATTGAGAACAACTAATCAATTGATAAAATGCTACATTCGGTGTACAGCAAACCCTGGAGGTGTCGGAGGAAACTGGGTTAAAAAAAGGTATCTAGACCCAGCACCTCCTAATGATTCTTTTGTTGGTAAAGATGAAATTACAAGAAAATTTATACCAGCAAGATTAGATGATAATCCTTATTTATCTGAAGATGGTAAATATGAAAAGATGTTATCTTCCTTACCACCAGTTCAAAAGAAACAATTACTAGAAGGTAATTGGGATGTTTCTGAAGGTGCGGCTTTTGTTGAATTTGATTATGACAAACATTGTATTGCTCCTTATAACTTACCTAAGCATTGGCTTAGAGTAAAAGGAATTGACTATGGTTATGCAGCAGAGTCTGCAGTTATTTGGGGTTGTATAGACCCTACTGATGAAACATTAATTATCTATAGAGAATTATATCAAAAAGGTTTAACAGGACAAGACCTAGCTAAAAGAATTTTTGAATTTGAAAAAGAAGATAGACTATCTGTTAGTGGAGTATTAGATACAGCAGCATGGGCAAGGACTGGAACAACAGGACCTACTGTTGGAGAAGTCTTAACTATGGCTGGTCATAAACTTAGACGAGCAGATAAAAATAGAATACAAGGTAAAATACAAATACACGAAAGACTAAAACTAAATGATAAGGGTAGACCTAGATTACAAATATTTAAATCATGTCCTAACCTTATTAGAGAAATACAATCTATACCTATAGACCCTAACAAACCTGAAGATGTAGATACAAAAGCATCAGACCACGCATATGATGCCTTAAGATATTTGATTATGTCAAGACCTAGAAGTCAAACATCTTTTGAACAAATGCAACAACATAAACGATGGACTCCATCAGACCCAACCTTTGGATATTAAATGTATAAAATATTAATACTAGCTTATTTAATTGGAACCGACCCAGTTATAACACAACAAAACTTTGAGATGCAAGGATGGTATAAAACAATGCAAGAATGCCAATCCAATTTATTAAAACAACACCCTGACCAAACTTATGAAGTTATGAGAGAATTTGTAGAAGATACAAATTTTAAATTTGATTGGTTAGTTGCAGGATGTACCAATGAAGAAACAGGAGAAAAGTATATGGTTTTTCCTGATTATCCTAATGGTAAACCTCAAGAATTAGAAGGATTAGAATTTGAACTACAGGATTTAGTTATCTAATGCCATTATATACTTTTAGAAATAAACATACTCAAGAACAATATGATGAGATATTGACGTATGAAGAATTACAAGAGTATATAAAACAAGACCATATTGAACAAGTATTTAAAATGAATATTTATAGATATACAGATAACAATGGTATTAAAGACCAAGAGATGGATTATTTAAAAGATAAGAACATCCAAGGTAATGGAGCATTTAAACCTTATGGTAAAGTTAAAACAGCTCAAGATAATCATAACTTTAAAGTTTTAAAAAACAAAAAACATTTTAGTGAGAATGGTAAAAAGAAAAATTAAAATAAATACTAGAGCTAAAAGAGAAATAGATAGGTATCCTCTTGTTGCTGTCTACTGGCTCGATATTTGCTCTGATAGTTCATGGCAATCTCTTGATGGATGTAAGAAAGCCAAGCTTCCTACTTGTGTTACTAAGGGTCATTTATTATCACAAAGTAATGGTATAACTAGAATATTTGGAGATTATTCTCTTAAAGATGAAGAGTTAGGAACGATTGATGAGATAGGTAATAGTACTATTATACCTAATTCAGTTATTGTTGAAATCAAGAAGATTGTTGACAAAGGCAGATAATTTGTGTATTATTATAGATATTAACAGAAAAGTTAAAGGGTAAAAATTTTATGGCTACACTACCAGCAGCTCAAAGAAATCTTGATAAAATGAATCAAGAACCTGAGCAAGTAGAAGAAGAAGTTAATATACTTGTTGCTTCTATTAATAAAAAATTTCAAGCTTGTAAAGATTCAAGAAATGATGATGAAAGTAGATGGCTACAATCTTATCACAATTATCGTGGTAAGTATTATAAAGATGTTGCTTTTACTCAACATGAAAAATCTAGAGTCTTTGTAAAAATTACAAAAACAAAAGTACTAGCAGCTTATGGTCAAATTATAGATGTACTATTTGGTACAGGTAAATTTCCATTAGTTATTCAAGAAACAAAAGTACCAGAAGGTATTGCTGAGTACGCACACATGAACCCATTAAAAGAAAAAATGGGTGATGAGAATTTACAACCAACTCCTACAATAGAAGGTGATTTAGAATATACACCTGGTCAACCTATGCAAGATGATATGTCTGATTTAGGTTTTCCTGGTGATGGTAAAACATTACCTAAAGGTGCAACCTTTGATTCTTTAGGAGATAATTTTTTAGGTGGCTTAGAAGAAGAATATGAAAAAGCTGACTTAACAGAAGGACCAGCAGTTCTACCTGAGTTCCCTCAAATTAAACCTGCACAAATTGCTGCAAGAAGATTAGATAAAGTTATTCAAGACCAATTAGAAGAAACAAATGGTAGTGTTACTTTAAGAAATGCTATCTTTGAAGCTTGTCTATTAGGAACAGGAATTGTAAAAGGTCCATTTACTTTTAATAAAACATTACATAAGTATTCACCATCAGGTAATGGTAATGCAAGAGAGTATACACCTGAAACTGTTAAAGTACCAAGATTAGAATTTGTTAGTATTTGGGATTTATATCCAGACCCTAATGCAAGAAGTATTGATGAATGTGAATTTATTATTCAAAGACACAGACTTAATAGAAATCAATTTATAGATTTAGGTAATAGACCTTTCTTTAATAATGAAGCTATTAAACAATGTTTAGAAATGGGTCCTAAGTATGATAAGTTAAATTGGGAAACACAAATAGATTTAGAATCTGGTAATTATACAAATGAATTAAATAACCGATATGAAGTTTTAGAATATTGGGGAACAGTAGATGCATTAACTGCTAGAGAACAAGGATTACAATTAGAAGATGAAATTGAAGATACATCTTTAGTTCAAGTTAATGTTTGGTTATGTAATGGTAAAGTTATTAGAATGGTAGAAAATCCTTTTCAACCTTTTAGATTACCTTATCAATCTTTTTCTTATGAATCAAATCCATATAACTTTTTTGGAATAGGTGTTCCTGAAAATATGGATGACTGTCAATCTATTATGAATGGTCATGCAAGAATGGCAATTGATAATTTAGCATTAGCAGGAAATTTAGTTTTTGATATTGATGAATCAGCTTTAGTTAATAATCAAAACATGGAAGTCTATCCAGGAAAAATTTTTAAAAGACAAGCTGGAGTACCAGGTCAAGCAATTTATGGAATTAAGTTTCCTAATACTGCAGTAGAAAATATGCAGATGTTTGATAAGTTTAGACAACTAGCAGATGAATCAACAGGAATACCATCTTACTCTCATGGTCAAACAGGAGTAACAGGTATGACTAGAACAGCATCAGGTATGTCTATGTTAATGGGTGCTGCATCTTTAAACATTAAAACAGTTATAAAAAATATTGACGACCAACTAATTAAACCTTTAGGAGAATCTATGTTCCAATGGAATATGCAATTCTATGAAGGTGATTTACCAATCGTAGGAGATTTAGAAATTAGAGCAACAGGGAGTTCTAGTTTGATGAGAAAAGAAGTTCGTTCTCAAAGACTAACTATGTTCTTACAAACTATACAAAACCCTTCAATAGCTCCATTCGTTAGAATTTCAGAAGTCATTAAAGAGTTAGCATACTCATTAGATTTAGACCCTGAAGAAATAATTAATTCTAAAGATGAAGCAGAAATATATGCTAAAATAATAGGATACCAAAATGCTCAACAAACAAATAGCCCAGCAGCTCCTGACCCTAGTCAACTCGGACCAATGGGTAATAATGGACAAGTACCTCAAGATAATGCAGGACCAGACAACTCAGGAAATGGCGAAAGCCCAATCGGACCAGGTAATGTATCAATGCCAGGGGAGATGGAATTTTCTGGACAGACTCCAGAATCTGCCTGACCAAGTTAGAAGATTAGTTAAAGAAGATGTTGACTAATCAATAATTTATTGTTATAATAACAACTAAGGAATAGAAATGAAGAAAAAACCTATTAACATGGCTACAGGTGGATTAATGTCTATGCCACCTTATATCAAAGCTAATGACAAATCAGATGATGGTATTACACCTTATGATGTAAGTACTCCTGAATCTGCTAGAAAAGGTTTACCTCAAAGAGTTTTATCAAAAGACAGAACAAGATTTAATAAAGGTGGTTCATTGTATAGTGAAGGAAAAAAAGCTAAGTATGCTTTAGGAGGTTACATGGATAACTTTCAAATTTCTCAAGAAGAACCTTTATCTAGAGGAAAATATAATATTGGTGGTCAAGCAGCTTTAGAAGAAAAGTATGATAGACGAAGAGATTATAAAGCTTTTGCAGAAGGTGATTTAGTAGAAGAAGAAATGATTGAAGAACCTTTAATGGCTCCAGCAGAAATGCAAGAACCTTTAATCGCAGATGAAATAGCTGACGATGAAATGGTTGAAGAAGATGCTATTGCAGAAGATGAAGAAATGATGGATGCTGATGTAATATTAGATACATCTGCATTAAGTGAAGAAGAAGAAATAGTTTTAGATGAAGCAGTTGAAATGCATCCAGAATTAGAATCAATTATTCCAAAGATAGTTGCAACAGAATTTACAGAAGATGAATTAGTAGAAGGACCAGGTACTGGAACTTCAGATTCAATTCCAGCTATGTTATCAGATGGAGAATTTGTATTTACAGCCAAAGCAGTTAAAAATATTGGTGTAGACAAATTAAGAAAGATGATGGCTCAAGCAGAAGAAAGCTATGATGCTGGACAAATAGCCCAAGAAGAAGATGCTGTACAAGCAGAAGCAGATTCTTTATTGGTGTAACAAAATTCGTAGAGGGGTACTCTAAGAATAAACAAGCTACCTTCTAGAAATAGAAGCCCTTGTAGCTTTGTTTTCAATCAATACCAAATTTTAGCTACCTTCAAAGTTAAAAGAAGCCCTAAAGGAGGACACATGAAAGAAGACGAAGGAAAAACTAAGGAAGTCGAAGCGAACCCATATAATCGCAAAAAGTATTGGCACACAGAAGATGTAATGCCAAAAACTTTTGTAAGTGCGGATAGTGGACCAGCAGAGCCGAACACCGATATTAAGACAGGTTTTAACTATGCTACTGACAGTAATGTCAACCCATCAGTTAATTCTAACTTAGAATCGGCAACTTCAGATAAGGTCTTACAAGACTCAGCATTAAATGTTGAATCTAAACCTTATACCAAAGTTGACTACAAAAAAAGATACGATGACCTAAAACGTTATTATGACAGGAAATTAGGTGATTGGAATGCTAAAGAAGGAGACCTTAAAGCACAGCTTCAAGCGACCCGACCTAAGTATACTCCACCTAAAAGTGCCGAAGAACTCGATGCTTTTAAAAAAGATTATCCTGACATTTATGGTGTTGTGGAAACTGTATCTCACTTGCAATCTCAAAATGAGATGCAAAGTTTACAAGACGAAGTTGGCTCTTTGAAAAAAGCTAATCAAGCATTAGCTCAAAGAGAAGCTCAATTAGAGTTATCGAAACTTCATCCAGACTTTAATGAAATTAAAGAATCAGATGATTTTCATAACTGGGCAGACTCACAACCCATGGAAATTAAATCATGGATTTATGAGAACAACAAGAATGGTAAACTTGCAGCAAGAGCAGTTGACTTATATAAGCAAGACCGAGGACTTGGATTAGATAAAAAAGCTACCACAGGAAAACAAGAAGTTAGTCAAGGTGCTGACTTGTTAGTTAAGACAAACGAACAAGCTCCAATACCTGAAACAAAACAACCTGTTTTTCAAAAGTCAGATATTATGAATATGTCTGACCAAGAGTTTGAGAAATATGAAAAAGATATTTTGATAGCTCAACGTGAGGGTAGACTTAGATAAACTAAGTTTACTATTTATCTAACAATATAAAATAGGAGTCTTAAATGGCACATTTTAGCGGAGCTGGTACAATTAACTTTGGCGGAGCAGCTCCAGGGGCACCCCAAGCCAATCAGTTTTGGGTACCTGAAATATACTCCAAAAAAGTTCAAATAGCACTCAGAAAAGCATCTGTTGCAGAAGCAATCTGTAACACAGACTATATGGGTGAAATTAAATCTTTTGGCGATACAGTTAATATCGTTCAAGAGCCACAAATAACTGTTGCTAACTACACTAGAGGAGCAACGCCTACAAATACAGCACTTACTGATAATGAATTAGTATTGATTGTTGACCAGGCAGCTTCTTTTAAATTCCAATTAGATGACATTGAAAAAAGATTTTCACACATCAATTTTCAATCAGTAGCATCTGATAATGCAGCATACAAACTAAAAGACTTTATGGATGCAAACATCCTAACGAACATTGGTGCGAATGCAGGTATTACAACTGGAATGGGAACAGTAGCAGCACCGATTGACATAGGTTTCGTAGCTCCAGAAGTGGACCCACTAAATCAAATGTCTTTAGCAGCTAAAGAGATGGACGACAACAATGTACCTGAAGAAGGTAGATGGTTCGTTGCAGCTCCTGAGTGGTATAACCAATTAGCTAATACAGCTTCTAAACTTTTATCTATTGATTACAATGCAGGTAAAGGTTCTTTAAGAAATGGATTAGTTGCGTCTGGTCTAGTTAGAGGATTTCAAATGTACAAATCTAATAACATGCCAACAAACGCAGGTGGTGGATTACCAGCAGGAAATCATCCTGAAGCACACTTCGGTCAAATGAGTGCAGTTTCTTGTGCTTCATCTATGAAAGTAGTTGAATCACTAAGAGCTACCGATACTTTTGCAGACATCGTAAGAGGTCTATTAGTATGGGGAAGAAAAGTTCTTAGAACTGATGCTTGTGGAAAAATAATCTACAAAATAGACTAATATCTATTACTTGGTAGGCGAGTGAAATATCTCGCCTATCACTAATTAATAAAGGATAAATTATGGATATAATAAAAACAATTTCATTTGAAGCAAAACATTTATACAACGAGCATAAAAAAGTTGTTATTGCAACTGTTGTTATTTTAGCTATCGCAATAATACTTTAAGGAATTTTTATGGGTTTAATGTCGTCACCTGCATGGACTAGGAAAGAAGGCAAAAATCCTAAAGGTGGTCTTAATGCAAAAGGTAGAGCATCTTATAATAAAGGTCGAACAAAGACTGGAAAGAAAAGAAACCTTAAAGCACCTAGTAAAGTTAAAGGAAACAAAAGAAGAAAAAGTTTTTGTGCTAGAATGAGAGGAATGAAAAAGAAATTGACTTCCAAGAAAACAGCTAGAGACCCTAATTCAAGAATTAACAAATCATTAAGAGCATGGAACTGTTAAATGGCAAAAGATTATAAAACATTAACTAATGAACTACTGGTTGAATTAAATGAACCAGAAGTTTCATCAATTGCTACAGCAGTTGGAATACAAAAACAAGTAGCTAATGTAGTTAATAGAGCATACTTTGATATAGTAGATGCAGTTGATGATTGGTCATGGTTAAGTACAGATGTACCTGATGACCCTTATTATGGTAATACCATTGTTGATTGTACTCCTGGTACTAGATGGTATCTTTGCAAAACAGGTTCAGCAAATATTGATGCAGATTTTGATTCAGTAAATTGGGATATGTTTACTGCTACTACTCAAAATGTAGCTGGTGAAACTGCTCCTTTTGTAATGAACAAACTTGCTTTTACAACTTTAACAGTTTGGAGAGCAAACTATGCAGCAGCAGAAGAACAAGATGCAGCAGCAGCAAGTCCAACATATGGAGTTCCATTAAGAGTTATAAGAAGTTCAGATGGTAGAAGATTTGGTCTTTCACCAATTCCTGATAAAGCTTATAAAATTCATTTCTTTGCATACAATAGACCTACTGCTTTAGTAGCAGATGCAGATACAGTTTTATTTCCAGAACAATACAAACCAGTTTTACAAGCTAGAGCTAGATATTATTTATATCAATTTAAAGATAATATTGCACAATCTCAATTAGCTTTAGATGAATACAAAAAAGGTTTACAAAGTATGGCTGATAATTTAAATTCGCCACAACCTTCTTATATGTCAGATGTAAGATTTACTTATTTATTACCATAAGGATTAAAAAAATATGCCAACTCAAGGAGCTTCCATTACTGTTGCAGGAGGTTTAGATTTAGTTTCAAGTAGTCATGCATTATTTAGAACACCTGGAGCAGCAACTATATTAGAAAATTTTGAATCATCTACAACAGGTGGTTATAGAAGAATTAGTGGTTATACTAAATGGGGTGGTGGAAGTGCAGCAATTCCTTCAGGAGTTTCTACTGATGCTATTACAGGAATTACTCCTTATGCAAATGGAGTAGTTGCTTGTCAAGGTTCAAATATTTATTGGTCCAATAATGGTAGTACTTGGATTCAAATTAATAAAGATACTTATAAAGCTATAACAGGTACAGTTGCAGTTACTGCAGGTTCAGCAGTAGTTACAGGAACAGGTACTGCTTTTTCAAGTGAATTAGCTGTAGATGATAGAGTAAGTATTAATAATGTTCATTATAGAGTTTTATCTATAACAAACAATACATCATTAACATTAGATTTTAATGTAGTAACAAGTATTAGTGGACAGTCTATTTCTAAAAGTGGAATGACTTCTGCTGAATTAAGTTCAGCAACAGTTTCATCAAGAGCTAATCAAACTAATAATCAATTTGCTGTTTATGAATCAACAGGTCTTTATGGTACTTTATATATTACAGATGGTAATAATAAAATAGCTGAGTTTCAAATCACTAGCTCTGGTGGAAGTAATGTATATCATTTTGAAACATTAGAAAGGTCTTCTCCTATTAATCCTAAAAGAGCTACAATATTTTCAGAACGATTAATAGTATCAGGACAATCAACATCAACAAGTACTATAGCTTATAGTAGTCGTTTAAAACCCTATGATTTTACTGGGTCTTCTGCAGGAGAAATTGATGTTGGAGATATTATAAATGGTATTTCAGTCTTTAGAAATACACTTATTATATTTTGTAAAAATAGTATATTTGAGTTGACAAGTCTTGATTCTACCCCTATACTTAAATCTATAACAAAGAATATAGGATGTGTAGATGGAAATACCATCCAAGAGATAGGCGGAGATTTAGTATTCTTAGCACCTGATGGATTAAGAACAGTTGCTGGTACAGCTAGAATTGCCGATGTTGAGATTGGTTCTGTTAGTAGAAAAATTTTACCATTAGTAAATGATATATTAGATAACATTACAAGTTATACTTTGTCTAGTATGGTAATAAGAGAAAGAAGTCAATATAGATTATTCTATCATGCTTCTGGTCAAGCTAAGTCAGGACAAAAAGGAATTATAGGTACATTTAAATTTGATGAAAATGGCATACCTGCTTTTGAATGGAGTCAAATTAAAGGCATGGAAATTAAATGTTGTGCATCTGATTTAAATACATTAAGTCAAGAAGTTCAATTTGGTTCTAATGAAACTGGTTATATTTATCAATTAGATATTGGTAATAATTTTGATACTTCAAATATTAATGCAAGATTTCAAACTCCAGATATGGATTATGGAGATGGTGGTTTAAGAAAAAGTTTATATAAAGTTAAAGCTAATATTGAACCAGAAGGTACACAAAATAATTTAAAATTAAGAATAAGATATGATTTTGATTCAACTGATGTTCCACAACCAGGAGAATTTTCAGTTGGTAATTTAAGTAGTGCATCTTTATTTGGAGCAGCTTCTTCTATATTTGCAACATCTTTATTTGGTGCAACAACATTACCAAGTAAAAATGTTTTAGTAACAGGAAGTGGATTTACAAATAGCTTTAGATTTTTTACAGATGATACAGATGCATCTTACTCAGTTAATGGAATGTTTGTATCTTTTATAGCAGGAGGAAGAAGATAATATGGCAGGTTATACACGACAAAGTACAATTGCTGATGGCAATACAATTGATGCAGCATTATTTAATAATGAGTATAATGCACTTTTAGCAGCTTTTTCAAATACATCAGGACATAAACATGATGGTACAGCAGCCGAAGGTCCTGTTATTGGTTTAATCGGAGATTCAAATGTAGTAACTCCTTTAAATAAAATTGTAGTTGATTCAACAAATAATGAATTAGAATTTTATATTAAAGTAGGTGCAGCAGCTCAAGAACAATTTAAAATTATAGATGGAGCAATTAATCCTTCAGTAAATAATACTATTGATTTAGGAACAGCAGCATTACAATTTAAAGATGCATTCTTTGATGGTGTAGTAACTTTAGATGGATTAGTTATTGGAAGTGCTACAGCTATTACAGATGTAGATACAGATTTAACTGCTGTCTCAGCAAGTGATGATACAGTAGCTTCAGCAAAAGCAATTAAAACTTATGTTGATGCACAAGTTACAGCTTCTGATTTAGATTTTGCAGGTGATAGTGGTGGTTCACAATCAGTTGATTTAGATTCACAATCACTTACATTAACTGGTGGAACTGGTATAGATACTACAGGTTCTGCTCAGACAATGACATTTGCAATTGATTCTACAGTTGCAACATTAACAGGTTCACAAACTCTTACTAACAAAACTTTAACAAGTCCTACTTTAACAAGTCCAGTTTTAAATACAGGACTTAGTGGTACAGCTTTTTTAGATGAAGATAACTTTGCATCTGACTCAGCTACTAAAGTTGCATCTCAACAATCAATTAAAGCATATATTGCTACTCAAGTTTCAGCAGGAGACCTTACTGCAATTGTCGCAGGAACAGGTTTAACAGGTTCAAGTTTATCAGGACCAATTCCAACTTTAACTATTGATACTGGTACAACAGTTGACAAAACAACTGCACAAACTTTAAGTAATAAAACTTTAACAAGCCCTATTATTAATACTGGTATTAGTGGAACAGCATTTAAAGATGAAGATAATATGTCTTCTGATTCTGCTACAGCAGTTGCTTCTCAACAATCAATTAAAGCTTATGTAGATTCACAAGCACATTCTGATGTTACAGCATCAAGTACAACTACATTTACAAATAAAACTATAGATGAAGATGCTACTGGTAATTCAATTACTAATTTAGCAAATGCAAGTATTAAAGCAGGAGCTGCTATTGATGCAACTAAAATTGCAGATGGTTCAGTAACAAGTACAGAATTTCAATATATAAATAGTCTAAGCTCAAATGCTCAAGACCAAATAACTTTAAAAGCACCTTTAGCTTCTCCAGCTTTAACTGGAAACCCTACAGCTCCTACACAAGCAGCAGGAAATAATTCAACTAGACTTGCAACAACAGCTTATGTAGATAATTCTACAGCATCAAGAGACCAATTAAGTGAAATGACAGATGTTACATTTACTGGTTTAGCTGATGCTAATTATTTTATTTATGATAATGCAGCAAGTGTTTGGAAAAATAAAGCTATAAGTGGAGCATTTACTTCTAATAATGCAGGAGTAACGACTTTATCTGCTGGTATAGATGCTGCTAAAATAGCAGATGCTAGTGTTTCTGATACAGAATTTCAATATTTGAATGGTGTTACTTCAGCTATTCAAACTCAAATCAATGCTAAACAAGCAACTATAGATTCATCTAATAGATTAAATGCTAATTTAGTAGGAGATGGTTCAGTAGATAATACTGAATTTGGTTATTTAAATGGAGTAACTTCAGCTATTCAAACTCAATTAGCAGCAAAAGCTACTAATGGATTTGCTGTAGCTATGGCAATTGCACTATAAGTTCAGTTGACAAACTAATAAATAAAAGGTATAATTAGGATAATTCTATGGCACAAGATTTCGAAAGAACTTTAAAACAAGACATAACTTTAGTTGGCTCTCCAACAGTATTAAGAGCAGCCGCTAATTCAGATGATGCAATTATAGGTATTAGGTGTGCAAACACTTCTGGTGCTTCTGTAAATGTATCGGTATATGTTAAAAATGGAAGTGACACATATTTTATTATTAAAGATGCACCTATACCAAATGGTGGTTCTTTAGAATTAATTGATGGCGGTTCTAAAGTTGTATTACAAACTGGTGATTCAGTAGAAGCTTATGCTTCTGCAGCAAGTTCTATTGATATAATTACAAGTGTTGTAGATACTATCTCAGCATAATTTTAAGGAAAAAGTTCTATGGCATATGTTGGAAAGACACCAGCTAACGCAGTATTAACATCAAGTGATATAGCAGATGGTATTATTACCTCTGGTAAACTTGCTAATAATGCTGTAACTACAGCTAAAGTTACTGATGTAAATATTACTTCTGGTAAAATTGCTGCAGATGCTATTACAAATGCTAAAACAGAATTTACACCTGGACTAACAATTAAAGGTGATGGTTCAAGTGCTGATGGAAAAATAATTCTTAATTGCTCACAAAATACACATGGAGTTTCAATAGCTGGACCTGCTCATAGTGCAGCTCAAAGTTATAATTTAGTTTTACCTACATCAGTAGGAACTAATGGACAAGTATTAGCTACTAATGGAAATAGTTCAAATCAATTATCTTGGGTAGATGCAGTAGAAACTAAACCAACAGTTGCAAATGTAAGTCAAACAATTGCTCCAGCTACATCACAAACATTTAATATAACTGGAACAGGATTTGTTTCAATACCAATAGTAGAATTTATTTCAGCGACTGGAGCTATTACAAGAGCTGGTGCTGTATCATTTACAAGTGCAACAGCTTTATCTGTAACAGTTACATTAGCAAGTGGTACTTATTATGTTCGAGTAGAAAATAATGATGGTAATGCAGGAAGAAGTGCTAATGCAATTATTACTGCAAGTTCTGCACCAACTTGGACAACAAGTGCAGGTTCATTAGGAACAATAGCTGGTAATTTTTCAGGAACAGTTGCAACAGTTGCAGCAACTTCAGATTCAGCAATAACTTATTCAGAAACAACTTCAATATTAACAAATGCATCTCAAGCAAATTGTTCATTAAATACAAGTACAGGTGCAATTACAACAACAGATTTTGGTGGTAGTTCAACTACTCCTACAACATATACATTTACTTTAAGAGCTACTGATGCAGAAGCTCAAACAGCAGATAGAATATTTACATTGACAAGCTCATTTGGAGCAACAGGCGGAGGACAATTTAACTAATGGCACATATCTATAGAACATCAGTAGGTACAGTAACTAATTCAAATAGATGGGTATTTTCAGCTTGGATTAAAAGAGGTTCAGTAAGTACTTCTTCACCTCAAGGTATTATTTCAACAAGTCAAGATAATACTAATTATGCTGCTGTATTATTTAATCAAAATAATGACAAAATGTATTACAAAGAAATTGTAGCAGGAAGTCAAAAAGAATTAGGTGCTGGAACTGGAATTGAATTTAGAGATGTTAATGCGTGGATGCATTTATTTATGGAAGTAGATACTTCCCAAGCTACAGCTTCTAATAGAGCTAAATTATTTATTAATGGAGTTGATATTGGTTGGGGTTCAGGTACAGGTGTTAATCAAAATACTGCTTCAGGTATGCAAAGAGCAAATGCAACTTTTAATATAGGAATGGCAAAAATTTCAGGAACAGAACATCCATTTGAAGGTTCAATGTCTTACGTTTATTATATTGATGGTGCAGCTTATGGTACTTATTCAGCAAGTGATTTTGGTGAAACCGATTCTACAGATGGAATGTGGAAAATAAAAACAAATCCAACAATTGCTTCTTATGGAAATAATGGATTTTTAGTTCTTAAAGATGGTAGTACAATTACTGACCAATCTCCTAATTCAAATAACTTTACAGCTAGTGGTACAATTACAAATACAAAAGATTGTCCTGATAATAACTTTTGTACAATGAATCCTTTAGATAATTATTGGTTTGGTGGAACATTTTCAAATGGAAATACTGTAACAGTATCTCCATCTAGTCCTTATGCTATGTGTACTTCAACATTAGGTATGTCATCAGGAAAATATTATGCAGAAGCTAAACTTCAAGCAGGTTATCCTCAATTAAAATTTGGTATTTCTTGTAGACCTGCACAAGTTTCTAATGAAACAATGGCTTTTTCTGGTTCTACTTGTTATTCAGGAAGTGATGGTACTTTAGTTTTAGATGGTGTTACAGATACAGGTTGGGGTTCTACTTTTTCTGTAGGAGATATAATTGGTATAGCAGTAGATTGTGACAACAACAGAATTTATTTTTCTGTCAATGGAACATGGCAAAATTCTGCAAATCCATCATCAGGAAGTGGTTATGAAACTATAGTAGCACCAGCAAGTACATCAACAGGATTTTATCATTTTGCTTGGAGTGATAATAAAACTAATGGTGGTTCAACAATGCAATACAATTTTGGTAATGGATATTTTGGAACAACTGCTATAACATCAGCAGGAACTAACGCATCAGGAAATGGAACATTTGAGTATGATGTACCCACAGGGTTCACAGCTCTTTGTACGAAAGGAATTAATTCATAATGGCATATATAAGTTTTAAACCAACAGATAATTTTAGTACCAAGCTCTACACAGGGAACGCATCTACAAATGCAATTACTGGAGTAGGTTTTCAACCTGATTCAGTTGTAACAAAAAGTAGAAATGCTACTTATGATTGGATGCAATATGATTCAGTTAGAGGAGCAACTAAAGAAATAAGATGGAATGGTAATTGGTCAGAAGCTACTGGTGCAAATCTTTTACAAAGTTTTGATAGTGATGGATTTACTTTAGGTTCAACAGATACTTCAAATAATAGTGGAACTACTTTTGTTTCTTATAATTGGAAAATGGGAACAACATCAGGATTATCAGGTGGTTCAATAACACCTTTAAATTATTCAATTAATACTACAGCAAAAATGTCAGTTATTCGTTACACAGGAAATTCTACATCAGGTGCTACAGTTCCTCATGGATTAGGAGTTAAACCTGCTTCTATGTGGGTTAAAAAAGTTACAGGTGGAGCTGATAGTTGGGCTATTTACAATAAATCTATGACAGCAACATCATATTTAGAGCTGGATGTTGCTAATGGTATAGCATCTAATGCAGGTAGGTGGAACAATACCGAACCTACAACAAGTGTATTTTCATTAGGAGATAGCTCTACAACAAATGGAAATAATAATAATTATATTGCTTATATTTTTGCAGAAGTACCTGGGTTTTCTAAATTTGCAAGTTTTAAGTGAAATGCAAATAATGATGGTCCTTTTATTTATACAGGATTTGCTCCTGCTATGATTATTATTAAAAGTACAGGTTCTTCAGAAAATTGGCATATGTATGATAACAAAAGAAGTACGTTTAATATTAGAAATAAAACATTAGACCCTGACCAAACTGCAGCAGAAAGTACTTTATCAGGTATAGATTTTTTAAGTAATGGTTTTAAAATGAAAACATCAGCTACTTGGGGTAATGGTAGTGGTGTTAATATAACTTATTACGCATTTGCTCAACAACCAATAGTTGGAACTAATGATACACCAGGAGTAGCACAATAATTATGGCACAAACAAAAGTAACATCAGGTGGAGTAACAGATAGTTCAATTACTAATGCTAAATTAGGAACTGATATATCTGCTGCTAAATTAGCAACAGGAACTATACCAGATGGTAGATTTCCATCAACATTACCTGCAGTATCAGGAGCTAATTTAACAAACATAGGAGAAACTAAACCTACAATAGGTAGTATATCTCCAAGTGTTATTACAAATGCTGCAACAGCAGTAACATTAACTGGAACTAATTATATAAGTGTTCCACAAGTTCAAGCAATAAGTTCTACTGGAGCTATTGTAAATGCAGACAGTATCACATATACAAGTGCTACAACTATTGTTGCTACATTTACATTAACTACAGATGGTACATATTATTTAAGAGTAGAAAACAATGATGGTAATGCTGTTAGAAGTTCTTCAGCTTTATTAACAGTAAGTGATTTACCAGCTTGGGTTTCTCCAGCAGCAGGTTCTATTGGAACATTTGCTGGTGGTTCTGCAATAAGTACACAAACTTTTACAGCAACTGATGCTACATCTTTTGCTATTGTTTCTGGAGCTATTGCAACTGGATTAACATTTACAACAGGAGTTGGAAGTTGTACTATTACAGGTACGCAAACTCAATATACTGCAGCAGCTACAAACAATTTTACAATTAGAGCTACAGATGCTCAAGGACAAACTGCTGATAGAGCTTACAGTATGACTTGGAGCTTTGGTGCAACAGGTGGTGGAGGTTTCTGCTAATAATTATGGAGAATAAATAACAATGGCAAATGGAACAACAACAATAGACAGAACTTTTGGTACACCAACTAATAATATTAAATGGACTTGGAGTGGCTGGGTTAAACCTTCTATGGCACAAGAACAAGGATTATTTCATGGTTATGTAGATGCAAGTAATTATGCACATATTTCATTAAGTTCAACAAACCAACTTCAACTTTATAATCATGCAGGTGGTGGTGCATCAGGTAATAAAAAAACAAATAGAGTCCTGAGAGACTGCTCTGCATTTTATCATATAGTGGTAGTATGGGATAGTGCTAATGGAACAGCAGGAGATAGAATGAAACTCTATGTTAATGGTGTAAGAGAAACTTCTTTCGCTTCAGATTCCGACCCATCATCAAGTGCGGCTAGTAAAATAAATGGTGCTTGGTCACACAAAGTAGGAGCAAAATTAGGTTCTTATGATTTTAGTGGAGTTATGTCTCATGTTAATTTCTGTGATGGACAAGCATACGCACCTTCAGACTTTGGGGAAACAGATTCTACAGATGGAATGTGGAAAATTAAAACTTCTCCATCAGTTACGTAT
>VTLG01006253.1_pt1 | contig 18787 bp, 21 predicted proteins | sample 4694571 | NCBI WGS metagenome assembly VTLG01 (sample SAMN12604809, study PRJNA352737) | marine metagenome | biome: ENVO:00000447; feature: ENVO:00000209|ENVO:00000569|ENVO:01000036; material: ENVO:00002151; isolation source: viral sequences binned using virsorter ...
GTTCAGTTGAGGACTCTTCAGGAACAGCCTTCTCTTCTATTTTAAATCGTTCTTCTTGTTTAGGAGGTTTACTTTCAAAAGTTCTGCGTTCCCAGAATTTATCATAATTCTTTTCCCTTTTACCCGGCAAATATTCATCAAAAACATCTTCAGCTTCCTGCGTCTGAGCCACTTCAACATCTGAGGGTTCTTCCCTAATAGTTGAAAAGTCAAGAGTACTTACTTCCTCCTTATCTGGTTCAGGCTCTGGTTTAGTTCGGGCATCAAGGGCTGCTCTTGGGACAGACGTTGCAGTGGAAATACCGCCACCTACAGTTGCCCCTGCAGCGATAGCTTGTTTTAATCTGTAGGTTATTTCTCCGGGTTTAAAATCTTTTCCTCCTAATCCTTCAGCGGTAAGAGCAACCGCTTCCTGTAATCCTTCTGTACTCCCTTCAATTCCCATCCCTGCTAGTCCTGAACTTATAGGCTTAACCCCAGCTTTTGCAAGTACAGATTTTTCAAGAAGATTACTAAATTTTTTAATTCCTATTTTACCTATTACTTCTTTAGGAATCCCTCTGATTAAAAAGTTTAATCCAAGATTTTCTAAAGCTGCAGAAATTAATCCCCCGCCATGAGAAAGAGCCATTCTATCTTTTAGGGATAATCCTTCAATTTCTTTCAAATTAGTGTTTAGTTCTGCGGTCATCATCATAGGAGTAAAAGTCCCCCCTGATAAAATTGAAAGCCCCATCTGAGGAGTGGAAGAGCCAAGCATAGTTTGAAAATAATCAATAAAGTCCCCAAATCCATTGATATCATCTGTAGTCATCAGCTCCCCTTTAGACTCAGAATACTGATTCCAATCTTCAACTTTTTTAGCTATTTCAACTGCTCTCTCTTCGTTTATCCCGAAGCCCTCCAATTCTCCCGGCATACCCAAACTTGTAAAAGCTCCTATAAAAGCTCGAGCTAAACCTAAATAAGGATATTTTTTATTCAGCTCCCTTTGATCTAAAGATAACTGCCCTAATCCTGCCTGTAATCCTCCCCAGCCTTTTTGTACTGAGGGAATGAATTCTTTAATTTTAGGAGGAGGAGGTTCTGCGGGAGTAACCTGTTCATAAGGATTGCCAGGGAATTGAATATGGTCAGGGACTACAGGACTATCAGGAATGATAGTGGGCGGGTCTATAATTTTAGGAGCTGATCCTTCTCTAATAGTAGAAAAATCAAGAGGAAGCCCAAGTTGTTCTCCTTCTTCTGGTGAGTGGATTTTTTTTCGGACAGTTGAAAAATCCAATTCCATTATTATTGACTCCTTCTTTGAGCCGTTTGTATCAGTCTCCTAATCCTTATTTCATCCATTTTTGGATGTTGTTCTTGGATCATTGCAACAGCCTTGTCAACTTCTTCTGGAGTCCAGCTTTTTAACACCTCTGGTTCTACAGTAGTCATTAACCGATCAAAAATCTCTACAGCTATTGGGTCTGGAGACATCCCTTTTGGAGAAGGAGATGCAGTGGTTGTTGGAGTGGTGGCATTCCCTTTCCCTAGGGTTTTATTAATAAAATCTCCTACATTGTCAACCCCTGATGTTCCAGTTCTGTTTTTAGCACTTATTTGTGCTTCTTTAAATCTCCGATTTCTGTCCATTTCAGAAGGAGAAGGAGTATTCCTCATATTCTTCATTATCTCAGTTGATAATTTAACACCTTCCAGCTCTGCTTTCCTTATTTGAAATTCTTTAGTTTTTTCTTCAATTTCTTTTTGGATTTTTGATCTCGAAGCATCATCTTGTGCTTTTGCTAATTTTTGCTCTAATATTTTTTTATCTGTTTCATACTTCTCTTTTAACTGATTTAGCTTTTCAGTTGCCGTGGTATCTTCAGTCGTAGCTTTTGAAGTTTTCAACTTCTCTAAGGTAATTTTATATTGCTTAGTCTCCTCCGCAATTTCTGCATTAATCTTTGCTTTTTTCTCAAGGTCTTTCTCTTTCCTTGCAGCAGATTTTAATTGTTCCAATTTTTCTTCCTGCTGTCTCTTTCTTAGATATAATTCTCCTCCTTTAGCTTCATCTTCCTTTTTAGCTGTGCTTGCTTTATACCCTTCTTTTTCAAGTGCTTTTGCCTCAACTTTCATTTTCTCTTTAATTAATTTCCTTCTTTCTACTTCTGTTAATCTCTTTCCTTTTTCTGTTAAAATTTTCTGATCCAATTCTGCAACATTATTCAGAACCCTGTTTTTAATTTCCATTAACTGGGCTGTATTTAGTTTTTCTTTAAGCCCCATTTCTTTTTCAATTTTATCAATTTCTTTTTCAACTTTTTGTACTTCTTTATCCCCCACCAGTTCTCTATATTTTATTTTTGTTAATGTTAATTTTTCTCTTGCAATACTCTCGTTGTCCTTCCTTCTTTCTTCTCCTTGAAATTTCTTTTTCCCTCGTTCCCCTGTCATATCAAGAGCAGTAGTAGGTGACCCCCCTGTACCTGTTAAAAGTTTATAAAGTCGTGCGTGTTGATCTAAAAGGATATCATCTTTCCTCTGCTGATCTCTTAATCCTTTAGCCTTCCCCTCTCCTGTATCAAAAGAAGCAGGATCACGTTGTTTGTGATCTCTCATAGCATTGGCTATCCCTGCAATCATTTTTTCTCTATCAATATCATATCCTTGTAATTCCTTTTTCCCGGGAAGTAAGGCTTCTCCTTCTAGATACTTAGCAAGGTCACCACCTCCAGTGGATTTAAGTCTGCCATATTTTTGGTCAGTTGAGTAACCTTCAGTACCCATTATCTTTCTTGCTAAATCTGCGAGATAATTAAGTGGTACATTCTTTGCCATCTCCCCTTGAGTTTTTGTGGTTGTCAGAATATCACGCATAGTATTTGAACGTCTTGCACCCGCACCTTTATCGATGCCCATAATTCTTTTGACATCTTCAAAGATTGGTTCAAATTCTGGATTCCTCCAGAGTCTGTTTTGCGACATTTTACCTGACATATTTACTCCTTATCCAATTGCTTTGTTAATTCCGTAGCTCATCCCAAGACCACCGAGCTGTTGCAATAAATCCCCCATTCGGTCATATCCCTGATCTCCAATATTTTTCATTTGAAAATCTAATACTCCTTGTCCTCCTCTTATTTTACTTTGACCATACATCCCTTCCGTTTCTGCTGCTGAAATAGCTGGACTAATTAAACTTAATAAGCCTGATGCATTCTCCATTTCAGCTAGGGCATCTCCAAATTGAGAGAGTTCATAATTTGCCTGATCATTCATGGCTTTTTCTGCATCAGAAACTACTCTATTAGAACTTACTGGAAGAGCAAATTCATCTGGAGAATAAGCAACATTGGGGGCAGTGAATTCTGCGGAATCAGGATCAATTTTAGCAAGTGCTTCGTTTAAAGCTTCTGTAGATTTATTATAGGTCTTTATACGATTTGCCCTTTCAATATCGGAATACCCCTTCTGGGTATCTTTGATCTTTTGATATTTTTGATTTTTACGATTAATCCCTTGTAAGGTTGCTAACCCTGAAGCAATTAATACTCCTATGGTAAATGGATCGATATTACCTCCTTACTTAACTTATATTTGCTGATGAACCACTACCAGTTAATGACGCACTACTGGTAGTAGGAGTATACTTTTTTTTCTTCTTTGTTGCAGTTCTTGAAGCTGGTGCTGCATCACCTTCAGCCCCTTCTATTTCAGCTTCACCTCCCTCTGCAACAGCCTCTCCTTCTGGAGTAAGTTTTTTAAATTCAGATAAAAAGTCAAAATCTTTATATTCCTGATCATCAGTAAAATCTGACAAATCTAAATCTTCCCAACTCCAATCTTGTAATCCTTGGTAGTCCTGTTCCCCTAGCCCAGACATTTGTTCTGTTAACCAAGTGTTGTAAGCATCTTCTGCCCCAGTTTTAAGGGATGCCCCATAATCCTCCAGTTCCCCTGTTTCAGTTAAAACTGCTTCATCAAGACCTGAAAGTGCTGTGTCATAAGCATCCTGATCCCAAACCCCTGTTAATTGCTGATCATCATATAATCCAGCAAGTGCCTGATCATATGCAGTCTGGCGTTGTCCTGATAATGAATCTAAATGTGTCTGGAAGTCACTTGCAATTTCATCATAAATTCCTTGAGCTTCTGTACTCCCATAATCTTTTAATTCTGACTCTTTAGTTGAACGTGCCTCAGTTGTTAATCTTTCATTTACTGCATCAGCAGAAGCCTGTGAATAATGCATTGAACCATCATACGCTTCATACTCTGGGTATATTTCATATTTCTCTGCCATTTCCTCAAATTCCTCCCGAGTCAGCCCTTCACCATCATAATCAGGATAACGTGAAGGTTCTTGGTAACCCGGCTCATAATATTCTGGGGGTCTATAACCGGGTTCACGTTCTGGTCTTGGATTTAATTCATTTGGATCATGGTAATCTGCGTTCATTGCATCCATTCTTGCAATGTAATCTTCAATATCTTTTAAGTCTGCTTGCCTTTGCTCGTATTCTTCTTTTTCCTTTTTTAATCGTGCGTCTCTTTCTCTTTTCATCCTTGCTGTGTAAGAATTACTACTCCCATGATCCCCCCCAGAGCTGGTTTGATTCCTTGCCTCCTGTTCTCCTGCGGAACTTCCTCTATCTCCACCTCCACCATATCCTCCTTCACTAAAATCATTCAAGGAAGGAATCCTTTCACCTCTATATTCCACATATTCTAAAGGCTGGGTATTCTGGGCAGCAAGGTTCTGCATCATAGGACTGAAGCCTGATTTATACCCCATTGCTTTGTCCATGTTTTTGAGAAAATTTAATGCCTCAATTTCTGGCTCTGTTAAAAGAGCAACACGATGTTTACTATCTACTCTCCCTTCTCCTTTAGGTGGTAAAACTTCAGGGAATTTTTCAGGCATAATTTCCTCCATATTGGTTCATTAATCTTTTTCGATCTTCAATTTCTTGTTTTGTAGCAAGACCTTTAGTAATTGACGCAAAAACATCAACAAGCGGTTCATAAACTGCCGGGCCACTAACGCCTGACAATCTTCTTGATGCTAAATCAGCCATCATGGCAGGGTCTGCATTCCCTACATTTAAAGTATCAACTCTATCTTTTGCTTCTTGTAATGCAATTTTATAATTTTCAACATCTTTATTCCCTCTTCTAGCAGACTCCATTTTTTGTTTTTTCCACTCTTTTGCAGCATCTGCTCTTGCCCTGAGATTAGTTGACCCTTTACGTCCAGCTCTAGCTAAAGCATATTCCATGTCTTGAAGGGCATCTTTATACTGATCTGTTAATTCAATATCCTCGTAATCAGCACGAGCATCCCTAATTCTTTGATAGTCAGTTTCACCATATTTATTAAAAACTTCTTCAATTGCTATCCTTGCATCTTCCTTCTTTTTATCTATCATTGCCTGATAAGCTGCAGCAGCATCAGCTTCAGACGTATCTACTTCTGGTCTTTTAAATGGATTTAAACTGTCCCAGTTTTGGTCAAAAGGATTATATGCCATATTTACCCTGATTCATTAATTTCGTAGTGTACTGCGACATTGCCAATTTTGGCTGCCCCTGCACGTTGATTTGTAATTTTTAATGCTATATGCGTTGAAGTAGATGATAGTCCCACCCTTCCTAATGAATATGTAGATTTTCCAATTGTTGCAACTTGTTCATTTTTTGTTATATCTGTAGGATCAGTACCAATATAAAAATCCCAATCATTCTCTAATGTGGCATCTAATCCTGTCCACATTTTATTATGTGCAGCTTTACCAGCATCAAGAAAAGGAAGCTGTATTGTAACTTCACAACTATCATATGTTGAATTATCCTCACCGCCAAGGGAATATATTGTATCTCCAGATCGACACAAGACTTGTTTCCCATCAAATGCCCAATCACTTATAATAAATCCTGGTTCATAAGTAGACCAAGCAGTAACTTTAGAGCCGGGGAAATAACTATAAACATAAACTTTATTTCCAATTGCAAGAAGATATCTCCCATCTCTTGGGTCTAAAATTGAACACGCATTCCTAGTATTTTCATCAGACGATGCCATTTCTGTTACTACTAAATCATCTATACTATTACCTAAATCAGAAGCAAACGCTGCATTAGAAGAGTCTCTTGCTTTTACTGACCGAATTCCAGATCGTGAAAGATAATAAACATCTGAATCCCCAATTTCCTGTATTGTTTTTGCTGAAACTGCTCCTGTATTTCCAATTACTTGAATTAAACTACGATTTGCAGCAGAGACATCAGCGTTCCAAATTTGTACTGAATCTTCAGCAAAAATAGCTACGTTTTCAAAATATGGAGCAATCCCCAATAATTCTGAAGACCCTTTATCGTGGTTTGATAAATCTTCCCACGCTGCATGGGCTGTGTCTGTCCACTCGTTAGGTTCATTTAATTTGCTTGTATGCCAGAGTGAATCTGAAACTGAGTGCATCTGGGCATTGAATGATCTTACAAATCCTCCGGGTTTATGATTTGCTGTTGAAACTGGCGCACCCCCGCTTGTAGTTGTTGATGAAAATGTGCGTGTTAAATCGCCTGTTGTATGAACTAATAGTTGTAAACTATTTTTATCCGTACCACCTTCTTTTGCTATTATGTTTACTTTTGCTCCTACTGAAGTTGCTTCCCATTCTGGAGAACTAAAAGAATCATTTATTTCTTCTGCAATCTTTTGGGCTGTATATGTATGACTTGTTTCCCAAAGTACAGGGCTATCTATAATACTAACTCCACCTAATGTAATATCAGTCACGGCATTATCTACTCCATTTGCCATATTAGATGTTGTAAAGGTAAAATCCCCTTCGTTCCCTCCGCTTACAACAAAGCCATTTGATCCAGTTCCTGCTGTAGAGGCTGTAATTGTTAACCCTGCTGTCAAATCCCCATCGGAAGTCTGTTGTACAGCGGTATAATTAGGTATTGATGTATTCCCATTAATTGCATTAACTATAGCAGTAGCTGTTGTGATATTATCCCCTGTGTGTGCAATTGCTGATGAAATAATATCTTTATTGTTTATTCTGAGCCATCTTAGTAAATTACCCGGATTGAATGTACCACCTGTAACTGTAAAAGAAGCTGTTGCTGCTGTTCCTGTTGCTGTTCCTCCAGTTATAGTTACACTTACTCTAGCTCTTATTTCATACCAATCTGTAATTCTGTTTGTAGGGTCACTCCCCCCAGTATAATTATTCCAATAGTGATAAATACGCCCATCTGAAAATTGAGTTGAAACATAGGGTTCACCATCAAAAAAATCTATACCTAAGACTTCTGTCATAGTTGTAGTAGACACTGCTGAAGGTGGCTGGAATCTAATATAATTTACATTTTCTGGGACAGCACTCATATCTGGAGTTGCGGCTGATCCAAAAACAAAAATCTGTCCTCCTGCCGTAGCAAGCCCATGTGTCCCTGCTGGTAATGTAGCGTATGTCACAAAAGCCTTTCGTTTTTCAATTTCACCACCTCTTGAAATATGACAGTTTGTAAGAGTTCTTGCAGAACCCGGAACTGAAGTTATTTCTGTTCTTCGAGTATCGAGTCCCGCTCTAAAATCTTCTACAAGGATATACGGCATTTACGAAGTCCTCGCTATTAATACCGGGCCTCTGGGTTGATATCCTTCAGGTTCTATTGCTCCAAAAACAATAGGAGGAGTTTTAGATAATCTCCCTTTAATTCTATTATAATGTGCTTGTGCCTGTTGCATTTTTAATTGTGCATCTGGAGACTTCTGTCTTGCCAGTAATTCACTAGCTGCAAAAAGCACAATTAACTGATCATCTAAATCCGCTGTATCTGTTTTAGCTCCTAATGGACTTAAATTTTTAATCCCCTGTAATCTTAGAACTCCTTCTTTTGTTGAAGCTGATCCATTGTTAGATGGTACTGGCCAAACTTCAATTTGTCCTGCTACTGACCCATAAGCATCATATTGCATTATAGGCCATGATCTTACATCTGAATCAGAATCATATTGATTATAATGCCCTGCCGAAATTCCAAAATTCACCTTATCCCAATGGTTGCCCCAACCAAAATGTGCTTGTTCAACACGCTCTAGAGTTAGATCAGAGGGGATATCGTAATACCGCTGTCCTGCTGCCATCACAATGTCAGACTTAATACGCAAAAATGGCCATGCAAAATCTTCCCATAACCTACGCTGTGTTCGGTTGAGCATTTTCAGGAGCATTGTTTCTGTTGCCTGACCAAAGTTAGAAGCAATTGAATGTCCTGCTTCAGCCCTTAAATCATCCAATAGAACTTGGAGAGTAGTATTTCTAGCCATTAATCCTCTTCAGATTTTTTTTCAAATTTACCAATTGGTTTTGCACCTTCTTCCATGAGAGCTGGGTCTATTTTTAAATCCTTAACATCCATTGGTAGTTCACCAAACTGCCCAAAAATTTCCATAACTTTTTCGTCTGAATAGTCTTTACCCAGCCGATATCTTTCGCCCTCCGAATCATATTTATCCTTACCTGTAAGACAGATATTAGTAACAGATGTAGGAAGATGAATAAATCTTAGGATTGCTAATTCAGGGACTGTTACCCCCTCTTTCACAACTACTTGGCCTAAGTCACCGCCCAGAGCCACATTGCAACGATATAAATTATTCATAATTATTTTTTTTAAAAAAGTTATACAGCCCCCGAAGGGGCTGTTTAATTTAGTCAGGATTTACGCAATTGTGTAAACACCATGACAGTTAAGTTGAGATGCACAAAGCACACAAGTTGTCGTAATCGCACGATAGATAACATAGCTATCATGTGGACGAGCTGGTGAATGCCTTGCCATTTTTTCACCATCCATATAATGCAAATACATTTTGCTAGGATCGATGATATAGCATCTTTTTGTTTGTGCTGCTGATGAGATGGTCAAATCATCCAAAGCAGGATCATACTGGAATTTAACCCCACCATAATGGATGTCACCTACAGAAATATCTGTAGATTTACCACCACCTGACCAGCCTGTCTGAGTGTAATTCCCTTTTGACTTTAGCTCTGTTACGAGCCTATCTAAGAAATCACTCCCAGCTACTGCAATTGTTGGTCTGCCTCCATATCTGCGTAATTGACGAAATTCCTTATGAAGGAAATCTGTCAACTCTTGACCGCCAGAAGTTGTAGCCATTCCAATATTATTACGATTCCTCCACCATGTATTTGAAACAGTAGAAAGTCCACCTACTGTTGAACCAGAGGAGGCAGGGCTATCTTTAATAATAGAACGAATTCCTGCTAATGCTTTTGCATCGGCTGTCCCATCACCATAAAGGAGAGTATTCATTCCCCTTGCATAACCCTCTGCCATATCTTCCAGCTTATCGTCAAGAAGATTAGCTAAAGCGTGTTGCTCACGCCCTGACATGGAAGAAGTTGATTCGCCTGTAGTTGAATCGCTGACAGAAATTCCGTCATGCTTCAACTCTGTAAGAGTCACACTAATACCTGTGTGATGTTCTTTCCAGGGATAATTAACCCTCTGGATATTGGCTGGGTTTGCATACGTCACAGTATCTGTTGCAACATATCCAGCAACTCCAGAAGTATAAACCCCTTTTACAGCTAGACTAACATTCCCTTTACCACCGGGCATAGTCTTACTGTTTTTGTCCATGGCTGCCAGCAAAGGCTTATCTTCTATAAGAGAAGATTGAATCTTCCCTTTATCGACATAATAATCCAATGCAGCGTTAGCCACGTTTGCTAATTGAGCAGATGTAAGTGCTGCCATAATAACCTCTTATTATTAAAGTGGAGTTATACTTTCGCTTGTAAAGCCTGAGAAACTATATCTCTCATACTATTTGGCTCTGGAACTGGTACTCCACCAAGTTTACCTTTAGTTGACGATCTCATTGGCTGTTTACTTGGCTGTCTCGCCTTAAACCTCTCATTAATAGTTGCATAAGCATCGTCTGCTATCTGTACAACTTCATCTGGAGATTTAGGGACTCCACGCTCAGAAACAATCGCTGAAATTCTATCATTGAACTCATCCTGTTTAAGAGAAAAATCCGGGTCATTCGCTAAAGTCTTTTCACCCCATAACTTAACTGCATCAGCCATTTGTGTTTCATTTGCAGATGCAGATGCGTTTGTGAATCTTTGTTGAGTTTGTTTACGCAACTGTTTTTCACGATATAAATTAGCTCTTGCTTGGGAAAGTTCTTTAGCCGCATCTTCGTCCAAAAATCCGTCATCAACCTTCTCCTGAATATCTTTCGGTAAATTACGCCCAGTTACATTACCAATCCGCTCTAAATGTCCCTGCAATAATTTATAACCTTCTTCTGGGTTATTACGCAAAGTGGCCATTATACGAAATCCCTCCACTGCATCTTTTGCAGAGAGATTATTAAGCTCAATAAAGTCAGTAATTTTTTTGTACTGTTCGCTGTCCGTCTTATATTTATTTGAAAGTTCCTTTAGCTCATTCTTTTCGGCAATGAGTTTTTGGAAACGAGGATGTTTATTAAAGGGTACATTAGAATAATCTTCTGAATCGTCTTCAGCTTCTAATTCAGCTTCAACCTCTTCTTTAGATTCAACCTCTGCAACCTCTTCTTCCGTTTCTTCTTGTGGAGTTTCAGCTTCTTCTGTTGGAAGTGCGTCCTGCACTACCGATAATAAATCTGCTTCAGTTTCCACAGCATCTGACGAAGATGCCTCCGTATCGTCAACTTCTTGCGCTTCAGTAGCTTCGGATGACGAGTCCTCAACTATTTGTTCTTCAGCAATTTCTTCCATACGTCTAATTTAATGTGGGTTGTTGGTTACCAAGTTCAGGCGGTTTGCCTTGACTTGGATTGGGAGCATTATTACCCCCTTGTCTTCCTTGAGATTCAGGGCTTCCCTTTCCTCTCTCGACATTTGCTTTTCCCCCTTGCGCCATGTTCTGGGCAACAATAGAAGGTATTTTTTCTGCCAGTGCTTCTGATACATCCATTTTGTCATCAAGTCTTTTTAAGAGTTCTTTTGCAAGGAACTTGGGATCAATCCCTGGAATCTGGATAAGAAATGGAATGATGCGTTCTATATTTTGTAATTCAGCGGCTTTATTAGGTTTACCTGTACTACCAGCTTCAATCTCTAAATAAATTTCATTTAAAATATCTTCTCTTAAAAACTCAGGCCATACTGCACCTTCACCTACAATTTTAATAACCTCATCTTTGCTCATTTCAAGCAATAATACTTGTCCAGCTGCTCTGGTTATTTCGCTCATAAATGAGTCGAGATCGTCAATATTAGCACCTATGGCACTCATCCTGCTCGATTCAGCGATGCTAGTTTCAGTAGCTGTACCTTTCGATACCTGACCAAAATTAGCTTCCTGTTGACCTACAACCAACTGGACATCATCAAAAATAGTTCTTACTTCATATAAGTTAGGGTCAATTCCTATCTGTCTTATAGGTTGCAGAACATCATCAACCTTTTGTCCCGCTGTTAATGCTTGTAATTCTAAGACTGCATTTGCAGCAGGATCACGCAATAAATTTTTATCATCTTCTTCCAACATTCCTGCTGGGGCTGCGTATTTAGGGCGGTTTGCTCTTCGGTGTTCACGCAATCCCTGCCTTGCCCGGTTGTATTCATGTTGCATTGGAAGCAGGAGTTTCACATCGCTAGGAGGATAAAGATGGTCTTTATGCTCTATTTCATTAAATGTCAAAGAAAAGAATGGCCAGAAAGTTTCAAGTCTTACAGGAGGTGAATCTGGTTCTTCTAAGAAATCTTCATATCCATCACATACAACATATTTTAATCCTGCATTCTTATCATATATTTCCCAAACTAAGGCTAACCCTTCACGCATATTATCCGCAGCTTGGCCATCAAAAAATTCTGTACGATATTTATAATTTGCTCTGGAAGACATTTCCTTGCCTTTAATATCATATGCAAGATAATTTTGTTCAATATCAACATCATAAATTTCCTTAACCTCTTCAGGGGTTAAAAACAATTCATGCGCTACCCAAGTTGCACCAACAAAACCCCTGAGTTGTCTGCACATTGGATCAACAATTATTGAGTCACACTCTGGAAAATCAAAAACTAATCCTTCCTGAATTGTTACTAAAGGCTCATTTTTAAGTGCCTCTAAACTTAGGAGGAGTTCTTCCATTTGTGCATCAACATCTGTAATATCCCCTTTTTTTGCTTCCTGAGTAAGCCGTCTTAAATGGTCAACTTGTGCCTGTACATCACTCATTTTTGCAGAAATTTCTGGGAGGCGATCCATTTCTCTTTGGTATCCCACTTTGACATAACCCACTGAAGTTGTTATTACACGCCTTACTAAGGCTTTCATCTGGCTCTTAAACGTGGGTTGCTGTTCATCCATGTAATAACTAAAAAGAAGCTCAAGGCTTTCTGCAACCTTATCAAGCATTTTTCTGCCTTGTTGCACGGACTCATAATCCTGTACTATCTGTACATCCTGCGGATTAGGTGGCATTTGATTCATAGTAGCAGATTGCATTTTTTGATATGCTTCAGCTAGTGTCTTTTCGTCCCCATCCCAAAATTTATAATCTAATCTTTTACGTCTTGAAGCTACAGGTTTTGGATTTTTAGCATATAATGCTGCTGTCCTTTGATGAACGTGGCGATGGAGAATATTGGCAATATAGTTTTCTTTATTCCAGCCTTTATCTGCATATCCTCTAAACACTGCTTCCATATCTTCACGCATCTGGTCAAATGCTTTTTTATGGTATTGTTTTGCAGATTTTACTTTTCCAATAAGTTGAGAGACTAAAGCCTTACGTCTTTCAGTAACCTCTTTTTCTTCTTCTTCAGTAGTTTCTACTGTAATTTGTTTAATTTCTAATTCCATTACCAACCACTAGTTTGTGAAAGATTTAACTCTTTTTGTCTTATTTTAGAATCCCATTTTATCCAAGCCATTGTCCCAGTTTTGGGAAAATTATTTTTTGGTTTTAATCCATTTGGTGATCTTAAATCCCCCAAGCCCATACCAATCCAAGAAAGAGTGTCTACAAAATCATCATGCCGAGAATTAGGGAATTTTAATAATTCATCTATTGCTTTCCCTCCCCAAGGACTTACTCTAGGGAAGTAAACTTTTTTCATTGCCATCCTCCCAATTATAGACTGTGATCTTTGCACTTTATTTGCAACTGGAGCAACTTCTTCTATTCTGCAATGTGTTGAAGTTTCAAACATTCTCTTTCTTAAAAAAGGAGCAATAGATTTTGTTATGTGTCCTTTTTCTGCCCACCAGATTAAAGGGCGATGCTTTGTCATAAATCCTAACATTGCCTTGACTACAACATCTGTTGGCTGTCTTGCCCACCAGCAATCTAAAAGATAGATATCATCTTCTTCATCTACTCCAACGATTAAAAGACAAGTTAAATCGTGTCTTGTTTTATCAATACCAACCGCATGATCAGAAGCAGCGTAAATCTTTAAATTTTTAGGGAGATTCCTTTTTTCGTAATACTGGATATTCTCTCTTTGAAAGAGATCACCATCTTCAGGGGAGGGGCGTTGTTGGTAGAGAGCAGAAAAACCTCTTGGGTCTAAATTCCTCTGTGCTACAAGAAAATCTTTATTAAACCTCTCAGGCCAGAGAACTTCATCTTCTGCTCTTTTTAAGGGATCATTTTCCCTGGCAAAGGCTGGTAAGTTTATAATTTTCCATTTAGAACATTCTTCCTGCGTATAATGAGGATTGGATGGGTCAGTTAATCTGCCTACTAAATCATCTTCATGCCAGCGTGTAGTTACAATTACAACCTTTGATCTCTCAGTCATTAAACGAGTCATAAATACTTGTGTGAACCATGACCAAAGTGTCTCCCGCAATGTTGGAGACATAGCTTCCACAGAGTCCTTAATAGGATCATCGACAATAAGAACATCGCCACCACGGCCAGTGATACTTCCACCACGGCCAACAAAAACCCCCATACCCCCATTTTCAGTCTGGATACGAGATTTGGATGCACCTCCCTTCCTGAATTGAAACTTTGGGAAGACTTGTTTAAATTGGGGTGTTGACATAATTGATCTACAGTCTGCCCCGAAATCCTGTGCAAAGTCTTCATTATATGTTGCAAAAATAATAGATTTATATGGGTCTTTACCTAAAAGCCAAGGGATAAAACGCCTTGAAACCATTTCTGATTTACCATGCCTTGGAGGCAAAGTAACAATTAGTCTTCTTATTTTACCTTTTGTTATTTGTTCAAGAGCTTTAGCAATTGCCCTATGATGCCGAGCATCCTTAAACATTGATTCTTCAATGTTATTAGGATTATTTATAACTGGCATTGTAAATTTTATAAACTTTAAGAAATCATCCTTACACTCTAGAGCTAATTTTTGGCGTTTTGCCGCAGCTATCTGACGATCAATTTCTTCAAGTTTATTTACTTCCATCTAAAATATCTTCCCATTTTTTATAAGGATGTCGCTCAACAATTTCACGAATATTCTGTTGATCGTTTAATACTTTGGTGTCTTTTTTTTCTTCGGCATTTCTTACGTTGGATTTGGTACTAGTTTCGGGTTGCATCTTTCTACTAAAACCTTTTTTAAATCTAAACGAGTTATTGGTTCCGGGCCTTCAACTTCAATCGGAGTTAATTCTTGTCTAATTATATCCGTATAACAATCGCAAGCTGTCCAGACAATCTCCCTCTCTAGAAATGGAGAGTTCTTCTGGAACGAGAGTGAACACATCATCCAAACACCTCTTATTTGGGAAGTGGGATAATTGCCATTGTACTTGGCTGTGATCTGCGTGGTTTTTTGTTGACATCCTCCAATCAGGGAGAAACTCAACATCAATCCCACAATCCATTTCAAACAATATTTCCATTTAAGCATAACTCCAAATTCTTTTTGTTGGCGTTTCCTTAATGTCGAGATGAATAAATTTTTGTCCTTTACCTTTTTGACTTACGCCTACTCCACTGAATCCTAACCGAATTGCTGCCTCAATAAGTTTTAAAGCCCTCTCGCCATCGACTAAGCAGTCCACTGCAAGCCCTTCCATATGCGATGAACGTGGGTGTCCCCCCACTTTAGCATTCCAATCACGGCAACGAAAAGCACTGGAAAGACGAATTGGGAAACCTACTTCATCTCTTAGAAGTTGCAGTTTAGCAACCAGCTCTTCCTTACATTCACTCCTTCCACATTTGTTGCAGTTGCAAGCAAGCTCGTCCTCTGAAAAATTTTTATACAAAGCCCAGTTAATAGACATAGTTATCCACCCCAATAAATACGAAAAAAATTTCCTTCTTCCAAAAGAAAAAGAAATAATACCTTCCTGGTATCTTTACTTTGTACGATTAGCTTCAAAACTCTCCAAAATGGCATCATCTAAAGTGTTGTCCGTCTTGGAGACAGCGTAGCGTAAAAGCTGGAAAATCAGTTCTTCCACCATTTTTTGGGTGAAAAAACTGGTAATAATAGCCTTTATTGAAGTTGTGACTACTGGTACTAAAAATCCCATATTATCCCTTTCTTACTTGCAACATTTCTAATTGTTTGGTGGCTTCTAATTCTCTCTCGATGTTCTCTAGTCTTGCACTTACTCCTGCCATGTGACCAGAGCATTCTGCACTAATCTTAACAAATTTATCAAAGTTTTCTTTCTGACTCGCTCTGTTTGCTTTATCAGTTCTATACGTCCAGAGAAATAAACAAACTATAATAGCCCCTGCAAATCCTTGATCTAAAATTATTGTCAGAACATCGTCTACCGCAGTCTCCGCAGTACTTTTATGCTGCTGTGGAGGATACGTTGGATGAGGATTATTTGTTTGTGCAATAACATCTGTAAACGCTGGCTCGCTCCATGCTAGTGTCCCAATCAATAACCCTACTGCAATTAAAATATTTTTCATTCATTATCACATTCTAAAAAATTATTAAACGTCCCCGCACACTTCCAGTAGGGTCTGACATAATCCTTCTTAAATTCGTTAGTTCCTCTCAATGGTCTATCATCCTCCCAGTAACCTAAATTCTGTGGAGAAGCACACGCATTTGCAATGAAGCCGTAGATTATCAAAATGTATAAGCCGTATTTCCACAAGAGCAATTCGATCATTCAGGTTTCGGATATTTATTCATCTGCTGGTTCTGGTGTAAAAGTACCAATAGTAAGTTCTCCAGCATCTACTAATTGTTTTATTTCTGCATAGTATCGATTCTCAAGATTCTCTGGCACAAAAATAACTTCTCCATCTATTTCACAAACCAGACAACCTCCTCCTGCTGGATGGGTATGTTTTTTTACTGAAGTAATTATCATAGTTCTGCGTCTGCTGTAAAGTTAAATTGAGTTAATCTTGTGCTACTATTAATAGTTCCTCCAAGATTAAATCCATAAGGGCCGCTTCCTGTAGTATCTACTGAAAATCCATTATTGTTACTCCAACTACCATCCCAATAAGCCACTCTACCAGAAGTAGCATCTGGAGAACCCCTTCCTGTCCAGAATGTAACACTAGGACTTGTCCTCATTTTAGTTTTATAAACCACCTGAATGCCAGCGAAATGACTGTCTACATAAGGGTAAATATGGAAATATAAATGTTTACTATTAAAGGCAGAAGCGGGAGAGCCAACGGGCTTTATATGATCTTCAAAACTTGTGCTGTAATATCTCTCACATCTTATAAACTCATCCCCATAACTCCGATGTTCAAATGGAGTTGCGTTACTGCCTAGTTCAAGCTGGACTCCTGTGAGGTAAAAGTTATTTGACGCATTATCAAATACATTAACTTGTCCTACTGCTCGATTTGAATTACTTGCCTCATCTCTCCAAGTTTGATCCAAAGTTCCACTCGTAAAATCACTTGCCGCACAAAGCCACCATTGGATACCTAAAGACTTAGCATTATCATTATCAAACTCTTTACCTGATGCTGTATCTGCTGGAAAAGTATGAGTTACAAATTGCCATGTGTTAGCAGTAGATATTGTATATGGAGCAGACACAAATCGTTGTGTTGAACTATCAAAGTCATATAATTCAACAATATGAATACCAGTTTTTGGTGATCTAACCCAAAATGACAGGGTAAGAGGTAGTGCTTCTGAAGTACCTTTTCTTATTTGTTGCAAATCTTGACCTTCAAAATAAGTACCAATTACTGCTTCATTATCAGTAGTTGATAGATCAGATGCATTTGTAATATCTACCTTTAGTGAATTACTAAAACCCTTATCGTCAGGTGATTCAGAATCAGAATATGTGTCACAAGTACCGGCAGTACGATTATGCACTTGAAAACGATCACAAGCACTATAATTTGTTGTATCAACTGGATGTTCTTGTGTACCTCGTTGAGCTATTTTCATTGCCCCATTAATTACTATACTCCTGTGACTCATTGGAGTAGCAGGGACAAGATCACCAGTCATTGTGCCACCAGCTTTAGGTAATGCGGCACTTGCTACTGTACTGACAGCATCCAACTCAGCTTGAGTGGCTAGATCAGTGGTAGCACCTGTTCCTGCGTAATCTGCCAGTATTCGAGCCTTTGTCATGTGTTACTCCTTATGTTGATTGAAATATTACAAACCCTTCCACTGGAACATTAGACATTGCAGTAGCAGTTGAATGATCATTATGTGCATCAGAATTAGCTCCATGTCTATAAGCAGCCCCAGTAGCAGTATTTTCTATGTAACACGTTTGTGTACCTACTCCCTTATCTGATAGTGTTACTACACCACCACCAGCACTGGCACCAGCTTCCGAATAAGGTGTTGCAGGAAATCCGTCTACCCCTTGTTCTGATGCAGAACCAGAGCTTGCATTATCCATTTTAAAAGTACAAAATACTAACTTCCCTATTTTTACATATCTTCCCTTATGGTTAGCTGGTGAACCAACCACACAAGAAGGTGTCCAATCACCTGATTCATAAGTGATCTCAGTCTCACCGATAACACCAGACTTGCTTCCTGCTCCTCCAATTATTCCACTCATGCTAACTCCTATGCCCAGCGTTGTTCAATGTAAGAAATAATAGTATTAACATTCCCTGATCCAGTATCTAATCTTGCTACAAGTTCATCTGTTCCAACCATGATAAACTTGTCATTCCAAACAAATGTCGATTGAGCAGGAATTGTTTCATCTATAATACTTCTTTCAGTTGAGCCAGCACCATCAACATCCAACCACATTAGTACATCTTCTGCATCTGAAGCTGATGTATTAAAAAATATAATACTTAATATAGTATATGTGTGATTAGCAACACCATCGAGAAGTTTAACTGTAGATGAATTACTAGCAATGTTTTGAGTTGCTCTTCTTAATATTTCCGTTCCTGCGGCACTTGCTGGAACTGTACTCGGATCAGCCATTTATCCTCCTAATACCAATGCTTGATTTGTTGAATATTTCATAAATGCACCTTTCTGTTGTAGTTTAGGAGTTATCTCCCATGATTTAGTTGTGTTTGACCATTGTAAAGTTTTGTCTGTAGTACCCTTCAGAGTAATACCACCTCCATCTGCCGTGGTATCTGTAGGAGTATCCACAGAACCCATCTGTATATTTTGATCCTCAACAATAAGATGCTGAGTATCAATAGTAGTTGTAGTGCCATTAACTGTGAGGTTGCCAGACATGATCACATTGCCAGCAAACGTACCACCATTTGCCGCACTCACAGTATCACTTGGAGAGAATGCTGATAAGGCTACTACCTCAACTA
>VTLG01008930.1_pt1 | contig 18784 bp, 20 predicted proteins | sample 4694571 | NCBI WGS metagenome assembly VTLG01 (sample SAMN12604809, study PRJNA352737) | marine metagenome | biome: ENVO:00000447; feature: ENVO:00000209|ENVO:00000569|ENVO:01000036; material: ENVO:00002151; isolation source: viral sequences binned using virsorter ...
TCGCTTACTAATGCTCTAAATGTAGGTGCTGCATCTGATCCTGTTGTTGGCCCTGATAATACTTTATTAGCATTTATTACTGTATCTTTATCAAAAAACTTACCCTCTCCACCAATAGGCTCGATAGTAGTTGCAGATCCTCCAGATCCTCCAGTTCCTATACCAATGAATAAAGTCTTGCTACCTTCACTAAATGCTAATTCCGCATTTTCTAGTGTGGTTGGTGCTGATGATCCTGTGGATCTTTTTATGCGGATTGTGTTAGCCATAGTTTAAAATGAGCCTCCATCGACAAGGTTTTCTACAGTACGAGTTGCATCTGCTTTAAATGTAGCAGAAGTAGAGTCATAGTAAATAACAGAATTACCTACTACACCAGAATCATTCAATCCTTTACCTGTTGTACTAAAGGATGGGCCTTGTGGCCCTTGTGTTGCAACAGTTATTACTGTTGCGTCACCTTCATTAACAGTAACAGTATTTTTACTGGTTGTGACATTAACAGAAGTCATGGTGAACTATAACCCTCTGACATAGTTATAACACCTTCAAGGTAGTACTCTCGCAATCCGTTTGGGTCTTCAAGTAAAACATCATAATAAAGTGTATTAGTTTCAAAAGTAGCAGTCTGTACATCAGTTAAACTAATATCAATTATTCCATTAGCTCTATTAGTGTAAGTAATAGCAAAATCACCATATTTAATATTTCTACCTTCATCCCAACATTGAGCATAAACTGTATATCCAGTAAGGTTTATAACAGTTCCAGTTGAATCTTTAAAAACAAGTTGCAAAGAAAAATCTGCTCTCCTTTGCACAGTCATATTGTATGTACCAGGTTGTATTGCCATAATTAAACTTTAATAATGTACATCATAGCGATATTTCGTGGTCTAGCTTCTGAACCTTGGCTTGCAGAAGTACCAGAAACTGTGACTGAATGGTTATGTGAAGCATCTACAGTTAAAGTTCCTGTTGCAGTTGTGTCAACTCTACTAGGAGTCAAACCTGAGTTTGTATTTGCACCACGACCAAAAATACCAGTTGTAGTACCCTGATTAAAACTTTCTGAAATTTTATCAGCAGTACCAACTAATGACTGTTGACTTGCTGTACCAGTATAAGTACCAGTATGGTCGTGAGATGCGTTTTGTCCACCTTGACTTGAACCTATTGCTCTATTAGCATCAGCACCCGAACTACTTGTATTTACACCTCTAATAAACTCACCTCGCAAATCTGGAACTCTAAAATTATTGCCATCTGTACTACCATATTTTGTACCAATAACATTAAACAATGCAGAGTAAGTTGATCTACTAAGTAATTGACCATTACATTCTAGATAACCAGTTGGAATACCATTAGATTGAAATCCTGTTCCTGTTCCCTGCGTATCAGGCAATGCGAATATTGCACCTGTTGGCACACCATTAACAATTTGAAAAGATAAATTACCTGATCCATCTGTTTGTAAAAATCCTCCATTTGTTATAGAAGGTGGTAATGTTAAACCTACGCTGCCAGATAAAGTATTAGGAGCTTTTAACGAAACGTGTGCGGTATTATCTGCGTCATTAAGAAATAATCCTCTTGTTGCACTACCTGTAGACTTCACGAATAAACCAGCCGATTGTATATGTCCTATTTCTGTTCCAGCACATGAAAATCCTATTTGGTTTGTACCTTTTCTAAATATTCCTGTATCTGTATCATTTTCAAACGCATACGCTGGGGCATCAGCAAGAGAAGTTTCATTACCTAGTAATTGACCTTCCATCGTACCACCAGCACGAGGCAGTAAACCTAAGTTATCTTCTGTTACTTTTCCTATAACTCTAAATTGTGACCCATCATATATTTTTAATCTATTATCTCCTGTTGTATTATCGCCAAACAACATAAATTGTTCTGGACTTGCTGGATCGTTAGGGCCACTATTGCAAGTCTTTATAGCAGAATATATATCATTTATATCTTCTCGAACCTGTGCGCCAGATCTATTAGCTACGTTGTATGAACTAACTTGAGCCATTTAAATAATACTTTCCTCCATATTACACCCCTTTGCCATAACCAACAGCCTGATATGTAAAACTTCTATCAACGTAACCATTATTTGCAGTTTCGTTAGGATTTTTTATATTTATTGTAAATCCTGTTCCTGATAAAGAAGTAATTGTAAAAAAATCACCAGCTTGAGCATTTTGTATTGTTATACCAACGCTAGGAGGATAAGCACCTTCTCCTCCGTCTGTACTGCTAGTACCTGTAAAAAATGGCTTTCCAAATGTAACCGCTTTTGCTGCTGGAACATTACTACTATTCAAAGTGCTAATAGTACCAGTACTTTGTTCAGTTCTTGCCTCAAAAGATGCTGAATAACCAGCTTGCTCAACACTTATGTTTTGTGCAGCATCATCAGAAGATAATTTTAATTTAAATTTAAATCCTTGACCCTTAAATGTACCATTAGCAAAAACATTAAAGGGTTTACCATCAAAGTCTGATGCTTGATATGAAGATCCATTACTAGGTGCTGATAATGTTGACGCAACTAAAATTTGTGCGTTTGTTTTCTGTGCTTTTGCGCCATCAAAATTACCATCTGTAGCGTAATTATCAAATCCTCCATCTACAGGCCCACCAAACTCAGGAGATGTATTAGGTATCAACTGTTCTAATGTATTTACAAATTGAAAAGTACAATTTGAACTGCTTACTGTTTGTGATTGATTTGCAGTATATGTAAATGAATTTGTTGAAACAGTTGCGATCTGAAACGTACCATCTACACCAGCACCAGAAGTAGCATCAAAAAGTATAGAATCACCAACTGATCTACCATGCGAGTTTTTAGTAATTGTTACTGTAGTGCCAGATTGAGTGTATGTAGCTGTTTGTAAGTCGCCTCCTAAGAAAAAACCAATAGATTGAAAATGCCGTTTTAAATTAACAGAAAAAACACCACCTAAATCTAATATGCCATCAAAATCATATGCACCTCTTAAACCTCTAGCAACAGTTACATTTCCTGATGTTGTAGCACTATTGTTAGATTTAGCTACAAAAACATTTGCATTTGTAACTGAACTTACAGGAAATTTACCATTTAAAGCACCACCAGAAGTAAAAGTAAAATCAAAATTATCCCCTGCACTAATAGCATGATTATTTATAGTACAAGTAATATTATTTCCTGACTGACTATAAGTTCCTGTAATAACTGACGATGGATCTGTAAGTTTTAAAGCACCATCTAATAAAGTGGTTTTAGTTTTATTACCACTAAACGGACTACTACCTGTATCTTCTCGATCTGTAAAAACTGCCTGTATATCAATAAGATCAGGCAAATCCATAATGACACTTGTTTCTCCAATACTAAACCTACCGCCATCATCTCTGAATTTTAAAATATATTCGCCTTCTAAAGATGGAACAATTACATCTGTAGAGTTACCAGCAACAGCTTCGATCAAATCAACTGAATTAGCAAAAGTACCTGTACCATCAGTCTTATTTGAGTGTCGAATATAAACACGACCACCATGCAAAACGTCTGCTGAGATTGACTTATCCCAGCGTAATCTGAGTGTGTTATTGCTTACTGGTTCTGCTGATAAATTTGCAACATCTTCTGGAGGATCTTTTTTACCTGTTGCATCAAACTCTGCTGTTGCTGGAGTTGTTGATAGCTGCAAGCTGGCATTATATGAAAAAACCTTAAATTCATAAATACCAGCTTCAGTATTCATAATTTCTAAATCAGGTCGAAATACAACTTCTGTAACCCAATTAGATTTTTCATATCTATACTGAACCTGATATTGTGTTACTCCTGTTACAGGAGTCCAAGATAATAATATTTTGTTAATGGCAATATTGTTTATTACAGCAACTTCTTCTCTTATTGGAGTATGTATTACTGGTGCTGGTTTAACTTCATTAAGTCTTGATATATTTCTTGGTGGTAATGTTGGGAAATCAGTTGATTCAATGTTGTCATATTTTTCTGATCTATAACTTAAAGCCGTAATTGCATAATTTATACCATCTTGTTCTTCTACTGTTATTACTCTAAATTTTTGAGGTTCTTGACCTTCTCCATCGCTTTCCAAGAGCCATATAGAATTTACGTTTGGAGTTGTTGATAGTGGTGTTGATGGATTTAAAGTTATGACACCAGTTACAGCATCTACGTTGGTGATAAACTTGTCCTCAACAGATCCGTTTGGCATTATGACAAAAACTTTTTGATTACCGCCAACAAATGATTCAAGATCTTTTGAATCATCAACAGTAATTTGTGTTGTTGTAGCTGCTTTTATTCTTCCAGACCTTCTATCTCCTTGCCTTACTGGATCGTTTACTAAAATTACAGATCCCGGTCTTACTATTGCTCCAGCATCTATAGATGTAGAGAAAGATATAACCTCAGATTCCTGTTCCTCCGAGAAGACGATTGCACGAGCCATACGTTGCGCTTGCCCTCGTGATGTGCAACCAAATGATTTTACTTGTTTATAAACAACTCCAAGTTTTTGTCTTCTTGTTACTTCAGCAGTTGTATTACCATCACCATATACTTCAAAATCTAATTCTCTTGAGTCCATATTAAAATAACTCACACTTACAACGCTATGTCTTTGTTTTAAACTTGATCCTGTATAACTAAATCCATCTTGCGTAACATTAGCTAAATTAAATAAATAAACTGGATCACTAGGTGCATCTTGCACTAAAGATATAGAACCTTGACTCCAAGTAGGAATACATCTCATTACTGCTGCTAGATCTTTTATTAAGTCATATGCTTCTCTTGAAGATTGAATATTAACATTACAACTAAATCTAGCTTCTTCACCTCCAAAGCCATTGTCAACAAGTTTATTTGCATATCTACTTGCAACAACAAAACTATATAAATCTAATATTGTTGACGTACCAGAAGATGTAAAAGTTTCATCAGGATCTAAAAAAGTTCCAAAACCATATCTTTCGTTTGTTAAAAGATCGAGTAAGATGCAACTTGGACACGAAGTCCATTCCGCTGCGCCAAATTGTCCGTTGAATACATAGTTGTCTGGATAATCAATTCTGCCTGTTTCTGGATCTACTTCTATCGTTCCACTACTATTTGAAGCTGGTATTCTTACTTTTATTCCACGAATACGAAAAGCTCTTTTTGGAATAGATGAAAACTGTTCTGAATCAATCCTTAGTGATGTATATGCTGAGTCTGGGTATGTATTATTATCATCTACTATTTCTTGAATTACTGTTACCTTAAATTCATCTTTAAGCTGCTCTGTAGTACTGTCTGCTGTTACTCTTATAACTTTTATATTTGCTTGCGTGTAGTTATCAGGTAAATCTATCCTGTATTCTTTTGAATATGGATCAGCACTACGACCTGTAATTGTGTCATTAAGTTTTACTGGATGCGTAGGAGTATCAGAAGGCCCACCAGAAGTTTGATTATTAATTTGCAATCTAATACTTAATTCAACAGAAGATCCAAGTAAATCTCCATTGTCTTTTGCTCTTTGTAACTGAGGAAACATTACAGTTACCTTTACTGCATCTTTGCCTGTCGATATATCTTGCGAAACACCACCATTTGCAACAGTACAATCTGCTGCACTAAAACCAGAACTTAAACCATCACTTCCTACTATTCCAGCAATTTTAGATTGGTTACTTGTGCCAAGTCTTGTATTTAAAACTATATTTTGAAAATTATAATCTGATGCTGTTAAGTTATTTAGTTTGTTAGCAAAAGCTGTGTTACTTAATGATGTGTCAATATTTAAAACAGATGTTTCATTTAGAAAAACATCAGCTAATGCTGCTTTTAAATAATTAGAACTACCAAATGCAATATTTTTTTTTGATGGTGTGGCAAAACCTTCAATCTCACCTTCTGATAATAAATCTAAAATAGTTGCAAATTGCCTACTATTTAATGTATCAGGCGCACGATATGGAGTAGGAGGACTAGGAGGAGGCCCACCAGAACCTCTAATAAATTTATCTGTCATGCCGTTACTTGATTGGTGTCAATGCCAGCAGAAATAACTACTGAGCCAGTAACAATCTCTCCATAAACGATAGGATGAGCAGTTCCGGCTCGGCTTGTATTTGTCAGCCCATTAAATGCAAATGAAATTCTAGGATCATCTTCTTGTGCATCTGGTGTGGGGAGTGGAAATAATAATTCAGAAACACCATTTAAAACTAAACCAGCACCTATAGCGCTGACAGCAGTACCAAGTCCTGTCATAAAAGCAGTTCCAGTAGCAACACCTCCTCCTGTTCCAGCAGCAAAAACACCTCCAAAACTTTGTGTTCCAAACATACCAGCACCGGGAAACAAAAAACTAGCTCCAATTAACGCTGCTCCAAGTAAAATTCTGCCAAACGGACTCCTACCTCCAGCACCAGTAATAACAGGAACAATATGTATGTCAGATTGACCTGTGGGATTATGCAAGTCTTCCTTATCTATATCTTCTTTACCTACTAACACTTGATAGTATTTATCAGACATATATGCCTCTACTTTTGGAAAATTAGTAACAAGAAACCTTATAGCTTCTGCGGATGTTCTCATAACAGCCTCAAATTCGTCTTGGCCGACAAACTTAGCAAGTTCTCCATGCAATTTTAATTTACGAAGCATAACGATACCTCTTGCCTGTGCATTTTTGTAGCCACGCAGAATATGGCTCTCTACAAGATAGTCTATCGGCTAAATGATGTAAAACCATATCCCCTAAAAAAATAGCTACATGATTTAAAGTTGGATGCAATATTGACATTAATAATACATCGCCTTTCTGTAAAGACTCATTACTATCAAGTTCTCTAAATCCAGTATCTTTTGCATATTTTTCAAATAATGGATTTTTTAAAAATTCTTCTGGATCTATTGGTCTTTGATAATCAACAAGGTCAATATTTTTTTCTTGTTTATACCAATCTCTTACTAATGACCAACAATCTGTTATCCCCCAAACCCAATTCCTTCCTAATAGCGGTGCTTTGTATCCAGTTGGCTCACAGTATCCCCAAGTTTCTGTATGCGGATTAACAATATGCCAAGGCAAGCCACTATCTTCACAACTTACTAAATCTGCATCACTTGGGCTTGGAAGAGCAGTTGGATGACTATGAATTATTGCTGTAATTTCACCTAAATTACTTCCTTTTACATAATCTTCTGGATCAAGAATAAAACATTGATTTGCCGTCATAGATAAATTACGACAAGGATAATATTTTTCTTTACCTTTAACATTTAATAACAACCCTACAGATTCTTTTGGGGCTTGGTCTTTCGCATGAACCAATGCTTTATTTTTCCAAGTCATCCTACAAAAGTACCAATAGAAGGAAATATATCTCTAGTGCATTGACGTTTTGGCGCACGAATACCAGCAAGGTCAAAAACAGCAGCTAATTCAAAAGAAACTACATTTCTATTTTCTGCTGATTTACGATCTATATAATATATTTCTCTTGGAAATTCTGCATCAGGATCAGGAGTTCCATATGGATTCGTAGAACCAGAAAAATTTGCAGCATCTAAAAACCTAACCATTGTTCTTATTCTTGTTACTTTTGCACCTGTCAAATCATTACCAGCAGTAAATCTATTTGTTAAATCAAGTATTGCCGACATATTAGGTGTGCCTAAATTACTAATAGAAATTGTAGGTCTAGGTAGCTGTCCTCTCTTATATCCAAAACCTGTTGCTTGCACAGGAAATTGTAGATATGTCTGACTATTCCACACAATATTACCTTCTGCTGCACCAGCATGAAATCTATAAACAGTAGTAATACCTGTTGGATTACCAGTTGCATAGTTTAAACCTTCTTTTAATTCAACTACAAAAAGCTCAATAATTGACGAAGGATTTTCTTTTTGAACATCGCTAAATACTGGTGCTGTATCTATAGTCATGCTGCAAATTTTTCAATAAAAGTAGCATCTATATCAGCTAAATTTGCCACGTTAATTGTTTTTGTCCATCGCTCACAAATAAATTTACTTACTGCTGTTTTGGTGATTGATACATTGCCACCTGTTGTTGCGCCACTTGCTGCGGTTACAACAAAAACATTTGGGTTAGTGATTGAAGAAACTATATATGTGCCGTCAGCCGAAGAGCCAGAAGTAAAATCTATTACAACTGAATCTCCAACAAACAACCTGTGGTTTGTAATAGTAATTGTTATTGTTGTACTACTTTGTGAATAAGTACCTGTTTTTGTAAATGCTTCTGTTGGTGGTGCATAATCAAAAGTAGCTTTATCAAAAGCTCTTTCTTGTAAAAAATAATCAATAGTATCTGCTTCTTCTTCTGTAATATTTTCCCACTTTAAATTATATTTTCTAGGATTTTGATTAGTTGGCAAGCCAAACATTAGTCTTTGCTCGAATCCATCCGCAAAACTTACAGCTTTGGTAATTGGAGCTTGAATTTTTCTAACGCTAAAAGAAGGCTCAATATTTGGAAAAGTAGCCATTAACTTAGTAAGCCTCCTGGTCTTTGTTGTTGTACTATTTCTGATTGTATAGCAGCAGCTAAAGCTCTACCAAATTGTTCTGACTGAGCAGAATCCCCTTCTACAGAACTACCAGAAGCATCAACATTTACAACAATATTACCAACACCTCCAGAACTTTGCACTCCAAGTTTTCCATTAGCACCACGTTTCAACGGCATGATCGCTTCCGGGCCAGCTTCTCCCATAAGCCCCATTCCTTGGGCCATAGGAAATAGGGTGGGTTTTTTAATTATGCCTCCATACGCGAACTTAGAAATCTTATTGCCAGCATCAAATACATTTCCCTTCGCGCTCTTACCGCCTGTTATTCGATCAAAAAATTTAAAAGGACTTAAAAAATTAAGTAATGATGCTCTTACTAACATTCTGGTTAAATCTGCCATTACTGATCTTGCAAAATCACTAAAATTTAATTTTCCTGTTTGCACAAACCTTACTAAAGCATCCTCCATACCTTTAAATGCATTAGCAACAGCATCTTGTGTTTGTTCTCCAAAGTTTTTAATAGTGTCAAAATATTTTCTTGCTCCTTTTTCTATATTATTTAAAACTTTTTCATCTTTTTTATCATTTTCATCATCATTATTATCATCTCCATACAAGTTATGTCTATAAGCATTAAAAGAAGTATCAGTATTCCCACTAATCATATTACGCAAATTCCTTCTTCTTATCTCAGTAGTTAATTCAACTAAATTTTTATCCATTGCCAGAGCATAATGATGAAAAATATCAAATGTAATTGAGTTTATATCATCAAATGTTTTTCCCACACTATCCATTATAAATTGTTTTTTTCTTTCTCTAAAACCAAGAAAATCTGGAAGATAATTTTCATCATATGCATCTGCCATTTTTTTAGCCATTTCTTGGGTAATAACAGTCTCACCAATTTGTTTTATAGCCTCATCTTTTGATTTTGTGTTTAATTTTTCTCTTTCACCTACTGATAAAGATAGTATTTCAATCATTTCTCTTTCTTTAGCTATACCATCTACCATTTTTTTAAATTCTTTTAAAATCCTTCCTAAATCCTTAACAATGTCATCAGCTAAATTTTGGAATTGAACTCCAATAGGTCTTAATAATGTACCTAAATCATAATTTAATTCTTCTAATGATGTCCTTAACCTATCTCCAGCAGTCTCTGGGCCTGATGCAAGAATTTGAGCATTTTCACCATATTTTTCAAATAATAAATCTGCAAAACCCATAAAGTCCTCAAGAGTAACTTTACCTTGCTCTAATGCTTTATCTAATTCCGCTGGTGTTTTATCCATAGATTCAGCAAATAAAGTAAATGCACCGGGTAATCTTTCGCCCAATTGTTGTCTCAATTCTTCGGCGCTTACTTTACCTTTTGAAAAGACCTGACTAACTGCTCGCATTGCTGATTTCATGTCTTCTAATGATCCACCTGTACCTCTAATACCAGAAGCAATTGCTAAAAAAGCTTTTTGTGCATCGTCTACTGACATCCCTGCACCTATAACTGATGCTGTTAATGATGTAAATTGTCTGGTTATAATACTTTGCGGAATTGCTAAACTTCTAGACGTTTTAAGTAGAAATTCTTGTGATTTAGCAAATTGCTTTGTGTCATTTATAACAAGCTTTAATGCTTTTCTTTGTAAATCTAATTCTGCTGAGAATTGTGCTATTTCAGATGCAGCTTCTCTAAATTGTCTTGCTACAGCACCAGCAGTAGCACCTACTAATGCGCCAGGTACTCCACCAACTGCAAAACCAATACCAGCACCTACTGCACCTTCTGGCCCGCCAAAGATACCAGCACTAGCAACTGATCCAAAACCTTTTGCCATAGTACCTAGCTTGCCTTTTAGACCAGTAGCGCCCATACTAGCTTTTCTCATCTGAGCATCTAACCTAGCGATATCAGCAGTAAGTTGTTTAAATTCAATACTTGTAACATCAGCCATATTACGCAAACCACTAAGAGCATTTCTTTGCGCTTGCATAGCATTAATACTATTTCTTTGACCAGCACCTAATTTTTGAAATTCTCTTCTTACTTCTGCTATAGATTTTTTTGACAAAGTATCAAAATCCCTATTAAGTCTTACAGTTTCCCCTCTAAGCCTTTTAAAAGCTTTTGCTACCTCACCCTCACCTTTAGTTAGAAAGGAAATATTAATTTGTGAAGTTTGACCTCTTGCCATTTATTTTTTTTCCTTATTAAGTTCTTTTAAAGCAGTAGCTTCCATAATTTGTAGTTCTTCTAAAATTCTACGCCTATCTGTAATATTGTAAAGGTCAAACATACCACCTTGCATTAAAAGAACTTCATACTTTAATCCTACAAAACCTCCAAAGGAAGTACTCCATTGTGTCTGCATATTACAAAAGATCATAACAGCATCCCAATTATCATCATATACCTCAAAAACATCTTTATTTTTTTTAATTTTTTCGGTTGGCAGTTTTAAACCGAATGCTTTTGCGTCATCTTGTGTTTCATCAATTACTTCTTTACCAGAACCTAACCAATGAAGAACTGCCTCTTTCAGTTTTTTACTTTTTCATCTACAAGAGATTTGGTGTATGACTGAGATACTGCTTTTAACCAATAAGCATCCTCCATTAAATCTTTTAAATTTTGACTATTAAAAGGTATATCCTCTCCATTCTCTTCTTTCATATTCTCCCAACCAACAAGCATCATTTTTAACATTTCAAATTCTGTTTTACTATTAGCTGCTTTTTGATACTCGCTTACTTTTAATCTTTTAAAAATAGCAATAAATTCATTTTCTTCATAAACCCCAGCATCAGTTTCACTAGGTTCGCGAACAACAACAGGCCATTTAAATGTTTTGTTCTTTTTTCTTACAAAAGTCATAAAGTGTAGAAATAAATATACTTCTACACTTTAGCTCTTATCTAACTAAAAGTTAAGTGTAGACGATAGATAACTCATCATTTGCTGAACTTGGTACAAGTGTATATGGTATTTCAAGCATAGTTACGCCATCCATCTCGCCATAAGATACATCACCAATATCTACTTTAGTGCTGCTTAATCTACAAATATTACCAGCAGTAGTTCCATGAGTAACTGTTAAGTTACCAAGAGCAGTATCACTTAATGCAGCAGTAAAATAGTCTTTCTGTGCAAGTGTTGGTGCTTCTATAGTTACAGAACCATTAGCTGCTCTATCTGTAAGTAAAACTTCCTTAGTGCCACCAACAAGTTCTCTGTACACGATTGAATTACCAATATCAAAGTTAAGACTTTGTAATGCTCCGGCAAAACTTAATAACTGGAAGCTACTTGTATTACCATTTTTGAATATTAATGGAGTTGCTTGGTTTCCATAAGTAACAGAAGGTAATGCAGTATCTGTTGGGGCATTGTATATCCCGGTAAAAGTAAAGTCGAGGGTTGGGATTGCTCCTACCTCTGCTGACAATGCTACATTTCCTCGACACCCGGTAACAACGTGCCTTACACCATCTACGTTGTAGTGAATAGTAACTGATGAAAAGTTAGCTGAAATTGGTTCGTAAGTAACGCTAGTTCCAGAAGCTACAGTCTCTGAAAGCCCACACGCCTTGAGCGCACTTCCATACCTTGGCGCTGTTCCGGCTGTGCCGCTTCCGCAAAACTCAACGCTGAATGTACATTCAACTCTGGTGTTTGCCAGTAACTGTTGTGATGAGCCAAGATATGGTCTAACCACATCTCTGTTAACAACATCACTTGATTGTGGTGTGATGCTTAGATCAGTTACAAGAACTACATCTGTAGCAGCTGGAGTAGGATCAGTTCCATAAGAGCTTTCCGCTTCAATTAGAATTACTCTCTTCCTTGTCAGTTGTGCCATCTGTTTTTACCTCGGTGGGGAGTTCTGCTGGTTTTGTTTGTTGAACTAGCTTTCGTTTGCCAGTTTTAGGGTTCAGAATGTAAGTTCCACCCTCATTTGGGATTTCATACTCCATAATAATCAATCAGGGTTGATAGGCTTCACAATACATCATAGCTATGTCGTTAAACTGTTATATAAAGTTCTGTACTCTATATCAAACTCACAAGATATGACCCCTGCTGGTTGATCTGCTTCTAAAATTTCAAATGATGTTGTTGATGGTCTTATGTCAATACATAAGCCACCAAGAGTTGGATCAGTTAAAACTTTATTATGCAAACTCTCAATAGTAGGATCAGCAACATTATCTGGTACTGCTCCTCTTGCTACAACAGTTATACGAATTCGTAATTCATGAGTAACAGAATTATAGAAACTACTTGTATCTTGTGGTGTATCACTAATAGGTTCAATAATTATTGCTGGAGTCTCAGATCTTGTAAACGCTTCTGCCCTTGATCTATATATTCTAGTTCCTACGCCGGTAGTACCAACAAGATTAGTTTTTATCTTTGCTAAAATTTGTTCTCTTTTAGTAGCCATATCACACCTTAGTTAATGAAATTTTACACAAAGTTCCATCATCTATTTTTCTTACGTTTCTTACCTTGTATTTAACATTGCTTACTTCTATTTGTGTATCAAAAGCAATAGTTCCAAGATCAGTAGTTTTTACTGTTAACTCATAATCAGTTGTCAGAACAACGCCATCAGCAATTACTTCGTCAGGCTGCTCTAATATACCTTTGTAAGTTTCATTATCATAAAAAACATTCTCTGAAAAATCTCCAAAGAATGTATTTATATCTTCTGTAAAAGCCATAAGAAAAAGCCCTCAGAAGAGAGCTACATATTTAGCTATACTTTTTAACACCAACTAAATTGATGCTAAAAGTAAATGTTGGTGATGATCCACCGATTGTTTGTACAATCTTTACATAACGCTTAGAAGTGTCCTTATTAATTACAAGTGTTTGCATTGACGCAGAACCTGTAACCTGTGTAAAAGTAGCTCCTGAGAGGTCTGTATAAGTACCACTACTAGCGTCAGACTCAGTTAACTTAATGTCTAATGTTGGGCTAGAACCGCCACCAGCAGCAGAATCTAGGATTAGCAATACATCTCCATCATATTCGAGAAGATCTATAGCACTAGATGTAGCTGTGCTAGTTACAGCAGCAGTAGCAACACCAGCAGTAATAGTTAATTTGTCTAAGTTTTGCTGTAAAACAGACATTTTAAGATTCCTCCTGTTAAGAAATATACTTCTCTAATACTGAAATTAGAGTAGTTTTGTTTTGTCTTTTATCGAGTTCTATCCCAAGAGTACGACCATAAGCTTCAAGTTGTGCTTTTGTCATTTGAGAAAAATCAACTTCGTCACTATTGGTAGGCTCTTGCTCGACAACTGGTTCTGTACTGGCAATAGGTGCTTCACAAACTTCAACAGCTAATTCAGCTTTTTCTACTGCTATCAAATACTGACCAGTTTGCTCTTTAACATCAACGATAGTGCCAGCACTCGTAGGAGTGCCAGCTATCATTGTTGCTCTTAGCAATTTAACCTTCATATTATGTTCCGAAGCAGAACGCAGTTGGTTGCTTAACAGCAAAGTCAACATCCTGTAATGCAATGATTCTTACACTACCGCTTGTTGCGTTTGCGTATGGATCTACAGTTAGATCTAAACCAGACCACATACCAATCACAAACTGTGAGAAGTCTCCGAAGAGTACATCGTTGTTTGCTAACTGGTTAGAAACAATAGCTGGATAGCCATTGATTTCGTTGTTCTCGAACACGAAGTTAGCAGTTGATGTGCTTGTCTTCTCTGTTGACTTCAACGCACCTCTTGCAGAAGCGTTAATTAGGTAGTACATATTCGCTACATCAGCGTTTGCTGCTGCAACGTCTGTCTCCATTCCGATGTACTCAGCAAATGTACCGAATGTAGTAATTGTCTGTGTACCTACACCAGTTGTATCTTTAATACCTAGTGGCTCGTTAGAACTACCAGAGCCATAAATCGCTGCGTTATCTAGCTTTGTGGCAATAACTTTAGCTATATCGTCCCGGATCATAGCTTCAACATCTATAGAAGATTGAAGTAAAAGTCTTCTAGAGTAGTCAACGAATGCGCCAATCGTCTTAGGTGTCATGTTCACCTGGTCAAACGCCTGTTGGCTCTCAGTTGGAGCGCCAGACTCACCTACGAAATACGCAGTTGATGTAGATGTCATTCTGGGTATTGATACGTTTCCAGACAATCCAGTAAGCATTGTTGGGTTAGTAGCCATAACTGCCATTCTCTTACGAAGAATGTCAATAAATGATCCAGCAAGTAGTTCTGTAGGAACTAAGTTACCACCAGCAGTTGCTGTACCTACGTTTAAGTCTCTTCTAAGGACTTCGTTAGGAACAAGGATTCCGTTTGCTGGCTTCTCATATTTTTTAGAAGCTGCATCAGATACCTCTCTCTCGAAAGCTGCTGCTTCTTGTGCAGCGCGATCTGTTGGGTTTGCTAAAGCATTTAATGCTCTTAAGAAAGAGAATTGCTTAATTTCTTTTTGGTCTAAGCCAACGTCATTTGTTGTCATGTCAGTAGAACGAATTGGGGAATTACTTACCTCTGCCTTGTTTTTTACAAGGTCAAGGATTGCTGCTTTTGCTTCTTCTGGGGATTTGTTTCCTCTTATTAAGCTATCAGCAAGCTCTTCTGCTCCATACTTTCCAAATTCACGACATAGAGAAGTGATTGATGCTGTACGAGCATTATTTTCATCAATAGCACGTTGAACTTCGGCCTTGATATCGATCTCTACGGCTTCTGCCGTATCAACCGCAGTTTCTTGTTTAGTTGATTCTTCCATTGTACGAACCGAGGGTGATGCGGTTTCAACCGCAGAATTTATCTCCTCAAGAGGAGACTTATCTTCCATACTAATACTATTACCTTGTGAGGGTTCTATCAAACTTCTACCAAAACCAATTGTAGGGTCTGCTGGAACTGTTACAACCGATAATTCGTGTACAGACCATGACCTTGCAAGCATTCCTTCCTCAGTCTCATCAATATCATTTATTTGATATCCAAAACTTATACCTCGGAGTATGCCATCCTTGACATCTTCTAAGATTTCAGAAGCGAATTTATTGCGCGAGAAGCGAATTTTAGCGTATCCACGTTTTGTATCAGAATCTATTCTTGCAGACTCAACAACACCAATTGGCTTGTTCATATCGTGATTAAAGAGAACAGCACCGCCGTCATTTAATCGAGATAAGTCTGCCGCGCCCTCATCGTGGCTTAATATTTCGTTACCAAAATATCGTTTTACAGGATATTCAGATGAAAAAGGAAACTCAAATGTGCGTGATTTCACATTTTTAAAGTCCGTAACCTCTTTACGCTCGAATTTATCTCCAGCATCAATTGTTCTAATCGCCGCAATTTTTGTAAGTGTCGAAAATTTGTGACCGACCTTTCTGTCAGTAGCCTCCCCATTTCGATACAAAGTAATAAGTGCCGCAGGGTCATCTGCTGTACCAGTAATAGTAAAAGAACTATCAGGCACATCAATTGAACCATCTCTTACGATGCGATCAATTTTTCCTCTAGCTCGACCACCACTAGAATTCCAAGATACAAAATCACCGACTTTTAGACCATCGGGTTCTGCTCTTTCCTCAACTGTTTTGGTTTCTTCAGTCATAGAACGCTCCCTAGCTTTTTTGATTGAATTTGACTTTGACCTAGCCCAAGTTTGACCAGCGTCACCGCCCCAGGCGGCCCAAGCTACCCTTCCGTTACTAGGATAGCCTTTTTCGCCTTGACGGAAACCTTTGCCCGATTTGTCCGATTCGTGTCGAGCAAACCATGCATTCATTGTAATAACAGTATCAGGTGATAGCTCATTTCCGCTTAATATTTGTGTTGCTCTTGTTCTAGCATCGTCTGTACCACCGCCCTCACCCTCTTTTTTCCATGCGCGATAACGCTCTGCTTCTATTCTCATACCTTTGGTAGGCATAAGATTTATCTCAACTCCATTAACATTCGCCATAGTTAACTAGACTTTTTACGTTTTTTAGACCTTGCTGGTTGTTCTGGTTGATTAGGAGACAAATCAAGCGACATTTGCCCCATCTCTACCTCAAGATCTAGATCTTTGTCTAATGTTACACCTAACCCCTTGGCAACCTCTTGCTCTCTTGCTATTTCAGAAACAATATCATCATAATCACCGCCATTTGTCTGTGCTATGACTTGTGACTTAGTCATGTAACCAGCTTGTTCTGCCTCCCTGTAAGCTTTTATTTCTTTAAGAGGATCAACATAATGTTGTGCTGGAGGTGTCCATCTTGGCTTGCAATATCTTTTTGAATTAGATGCATAATCAGGAAAATCTATTACACCAGATAAAACTGCAAGATCTAACCATTCTTTAAAAATACGAAAATGAAAATTATCAATTATATATTTCTGACAAAACTTCCAATGTTCTCTATCTTCTAACAAACTTAACCTTGAACTTGAATAGTTAGTTTCGCTAAAATCTTTACTAATTGTTTCAAAGCTACAGCCAATTCCGGTCGCGAAACGCCTAATTTTGTTTTTCACAAACATCTCATATTGCTGACTTGGATAATCAATGTCAGGAACAGTAACAGATTCGTTAGGCATAAGATAACGAAAAGTACCAGGCTCAAAGGATTGTATGCGTTGATTGTTCTGGACATCATCCCCTATTAACTCTCCTTGGTCATTTTGTATAAAGCCCATTATGCTCGCGCCGGCTCTTGCTCTAATGACAGCAGCCTCCTCATATCCTTGTAGTTGGTGCATATCGGCCATAACGCTATGAAACCAAGGTACACCTCTATTCTGACCAGGTCTTTCTGGTAAGAATAGGTGAATGATATCCTCTGCTGGTATAAAAATATGTAGCTTTCGGTTTGCAGAATAATCAAGATAATATGCATCGCCAGGGTGCTTAGTTAGTATCGCGTAACGTAATGCCCTACCCCATTCATCGACCTCAACACCATTACGCCATTCGTTATTTTTATTAAGTGTTTTGCCGTCATATTCTTCATCAAGCAAATCACTTTCAATCATTTGCAAAGCAAGTGGTACTTCAGAATTACCAAATGGTTTTCTAACAATTCTAAATATTGCTTCTCCTGACTCACATAATGCACCAGCAGCCAACCACTCAAACTGATGAAAAGAATACTTACCAGCACAATCACAACTATCTGCTTGTGACCATTCTGACCATGCCTCCTCAATAATATTATTAACTCGCTGATCTCTCTTGCCACCTCTTTGTTGTACAACAAGAGATTGAAATTTCATGCCATTGCCAACAATATTTATTTGTGTTGTGCGTTTTGCTTGCCTAGCATAAGGATTGTTTCTTACTAATTCTCTTGATCTATCTCTTAGCTTACGCAAACTATTCCTTATTTCAGCATCGGCGCTTAACTGGCTGCTCATCCAATCGGAAGTAAGCCGCGAGACTAATGCACCTTGATATGCTCGTAAATTTTTTAGTGGGTTAGCTTTAGTGCCAAAACCTAAAACACGTTTTACCGCAGAACTGATGTTTGATCTTATTCCCATTAGTATGCCTCGTTAAAACGAACAAATGTAGCTCTTGGATTACCAAGACCATTAGCAATCATTTCTGCTTGCTTTTCTCGTACAAGTTCTGCTTTGTATCTACTCTCTAATTGTATAAGCTCAGAAAGCTCATATTTCTTTGCTGTTCTTGTTCCAATCTTATATTCCTGTATTGCACCACCACTAATAATGTTTCTTATTGCTGCTTGTATCGTTGCCAAATCTTTTTCTACTTGACTACGTCCATCGTAGTTAACAGCAGTTCCAGAATATTCTAGTGATTCTAAAACTTTAAACTGACCTGTGTAAATTGTTTGTTTTTCTGCTCCAGATTTATTAGCAACTGCTTGATAAAACCATGTACCGGCTGTAAACGTAGCAGTTACGTTACTTGCAATAGTAAATTGGAAACCATCATTAAATGCAGAACTATTAATAGTTGCGCCTAATGGCCCTGTATTTGTTCTTAGATAATAAACAACCGACCAATCTGGACTGCTTATAGAGTTTCCGAATACATCTTGACTCGCTGGAATCCTCCATTGAACATAATCTCCTGTACGAATTTCATTTGGAAAAGTCACTTTTTTTTACCAATTAGAGACAAAATTCGACTTTTTAGCCGATTTAGTTTGATTTAATCTTATCTTATCTTCCTTTAGAGGCTTTTTACTGTCAAATCTCTTA
>VTLG01011533.1_pt1 | contig 18784 bp, 24 predicted proteins | sample 4694571 | NCBI WGS metagenome assembly VTLG01 (sample SAMN12604809, study PRJNA352737) | marine metagenome | biome: ENVO:00000447; feature: ENVO:00000209|ENVO:00000569|ENVO:01000036; material: ENVO:00002151; isolation source: viral sequences binned using virsorter ...
TTTACACAGATAGTTTACTATGCATTCCTAAGACGTATTGCTAAGGAGAAACGTCAATTGGATATAAAGGAAAAGATTTTAGAGAAGTCTGGATACGATGAAGTCTTCTCGGTTGACGGAGACGGAGGAGCAGAGTATAATCAAATTAAGTCTCGCATTGCTATAAACTCTAAACGATGAAGGTCTTACTAATAACCGACCAGCACTTTGGAGTGCGAAATGATAACCAAGCATTCATTGATCATTACAGGAAATTTTACGGAGAGATAGTAGTACCTTTCCTTAAAGCATCTGATATTGATACTGTTATAAATTTGGGAGATACCTTTGACAAGAGAAGGTCTATCAATTACTTATCTCTTGAAGCAGCAAAGGAGATGTGGTTTGATCCACTGGATGAATTAGGTGTCAAGCATTACATGATGATTGGTAACCATGACATCTATTATAAAAATACACTTAGGGTAAATGCACCCAACGAATTACTTGGAGCTTATAAAAACTTCGAGGTCATTGACACCCCTACCACTATTAGTTTCGGTGATACTGACATACTTCTTATTCCTTGGATATGTGATGAGAACAAAGAATCCATACTTAGAGAAATCAAAAGCAGTAGTGCTTCTGTCTGTATGGGGCATCTTGAGCTTAATGGTTTTGAAGCTCATCCAGGTCATGTGATGGATTTTGGAATGGACAAGTCTCCATTCGGTAAGTTTAAAAAAGTATTCTCAGGACACTATCATCAGAAGTCTAATGATGGTACCATATATTATCTTGGTAATCCTTATCAACTCTATTGGAATGATTATGGATCCAAGAGAGGATTCCATGTATTCGATACAGATACGTTGAAGACAACATTCTATAGGAATCCATTTGACATGTTCCATAAGCTCTACTATAATAATGGAGTAGAGATTCCCGATAACTTAGAGGGCACGTTTGTCAAACTTATCGTCGAAGATAAAGGGGACTACCAGAAATTCGACTATAACGTTAGTCAACTCCAAAACCAAGGACTGGCTGACTTAAAGATAGTCGAAGATCTAACCTTTGAGGAAAGCACTCAAGTGCTGGAAACCGAAGACACCATGACACTTCTCGATAAATACATAGACGAGGTAGAATTAAAAGTTGATTCTTCTAATGTCAAATCTATATTAAGATCATTGTATGTCGAGGCTTGTGAACTTTAATGTATCTGCTAACAGATAAAAAATCGGGTGGTGTCTATGCAGTCTTTAACAAAGATAATGTTAAGACTGTTCATCTTTTTGAAGAGGAAGATGATGTAGTAAGATACCAAAATTTATTGGAAGCAGATGGACATGGTGAACTGGACGTTTTAGAAATGGACAGAGAAATTGTTGAAGTCAATTGCAATAACAGAGGATACTTATACACAGTAATTACTAAAGACGACTTGGTTATTCCACCAGAAACTAAATGATTACATTTGAAAATATCCGTTGGAAGAATTTTCTTTCCACGGGTGACCGTTGGACTGAGGTCAAACTAGACCACAGTATGTCAACTCTTATTATTGGTCACAATGGTTCTGGAAAGTCAACCATTTTAGATGCTCTGTGCTTTGGTTTATTCAATAAACCCTTTCGTAAAATCACAAAGTCACAGTTGATTAATAGTATAAATGAAAAGGGCACAAAGGTAGAGGTAGAGTTTAGTATAGGGAAGGATGAGTATAGAGTATTCAGAGCAATTAAGCCAAATATATTTGAACTGTACAAGAATAATAAGCTAATAGATCAAGATGCTGCAACTAAAGATACACAAAAATACCTTGAACAATCTATTCTCAAGCTTAATTACAAGAGCTTCACTCAGGTTGTTATTCTGGGAAGTAGCACTTTTGTTCCTTTTATGCAACTACAAGCAGGTCATCGTAGAGAGGTTGTCGAAGATTTACTGGACATAAAGATATTCTCTAGCATGAATATGCTATTGAAAGATAGAATTAAATCAGCAGTAGAGCAAGCCAAAGATTGTGAGCATCTTATGGCAATGAATGAGCAGAAGGTGGCGGCACAAATGAAGTTGCTGGATGCTATGGTAACAAACAATAAGGATAGACAGAAAGAAAAATCTGTACAATTAGATTTAAACCAAGAATCTCTACTTGACTTAGAGCAAGAAGTTAAACTTAAGACTGCTGAGGCTGCTAAGTCTGAAGCAAAGTTAAAGAAGATGGGTGATAATAAGGATACATTATTTGAATTGAGAGATAGTCAGACCTTAGTTAAACGAATGTTGTCTGATGTGAAGAAGGATTATAAATTCTTTACTGACAATAAAGTCTGTCCCACTTGCACTCAGGAGATTGAAGATGAGTTTCGTCAATGTAAATGTGATTCCTTATCACAAAAGGAAAAAGAATATGTGGATCAATCCAAAGGGTTTACTAAAAAGATTAATGCAGTTACCAAAAAGATTGAAAAGTATGATACATTAAGTCATGCTTTATATGAATTACGTACTACTATCAATGGTATACAGAGTAATGTAATTAGAATACAAAAAGAATCCTTGAAACTTGAGCAGGAAATAATTGAGTTGAAATCAAATACTCCTAACATCAAGGCAGAGGATAATATATTAGATGTCCTCATGGAGGATGCAGAGAAAACTAGAAAGGATTGTGCTAAAGTATCAGAAAAGTTAGATGAGTATGCTGTGGTACACCAGTTACTTAGAGATGGTGGTATCAAAAAGCAGATAATCAATAAGTATGTTCCTATCTTTAATTCTCTTATCAATAAATACTTACAGTCTATGGACTTTTATGTCAACTTCACACTTGACGAAGAGTTCCAGGAAGTTATTAAGAGTCGTTTCAGGGATGAATTTAGTTATTCGTCATTTTCTGAAGGAGAGAAGCAAAAAATTGACCTAGCTCTCTTGTTTACATGGAGAGAGGTAGCAAGAATGAAAAACTCAGTCGCAACGAATCTGTTATTGCTTGACGAGGTTTTCGATTCTTCATTGGATGCAGAAGCAACAGAATCACTTCTAAAAATTCTTCGTAGCCTTGGTAAAGGCACAAACGTATTTGTAATATCACACAAGGGAGAAATCTTAGTTGATAAATTTATGAATACATTAAAATTTGAAAAGCAAAATGATTTCAGTAAGCTAGTCGATGTTTCATGAAGTCTGGAAGGTATGGAAATATGCTTTAGGTAGTTTCAATGATTCCACAACAAAAAAATACGACAATTACATTGTTATCGTACGTAGCATTATTTTTATTAGCTACCTTATCACTAATTGCTTTATTACTGCTGGTGTTATAAGACACTGGGACAGTGGACAAACTGGCCCTGTACCTGTCACAAGTGTCAGAAAGATGCTATGATGTATACATCAGAGGAACACTATGCCAGTAAACACCGAAGTAAAAGGAACACTTGCTAGACTACTAGCAACAGAGAATCTAACGATCGAGCATCGTAAGGTAGAGACCGCTTGCTTTGATGTAGAAAATAGGGTGCTTGTCCTCCCTATATGGAAAGCAGCATCATCAGATGTGTATGATATGCTTGTAGGTCATGAGGTGGGTCATGCCTTATATACACCTGCGGATGATTATGATGCACCTAGAGACTTTGTTAATGTCCTAGAGGATGCTCGTATTGAGAGAATGATGAAGGTTACCTATCCAGGTCTTAAGCATTCATTCTTTAAAGGTTATGCAGAGTTGTGGGAGAATAATTTCTTTGGTGTTAGGGATAGAGATTTAACTAAGATAGCATTCATTGATAGAATTAACCTATACTTCAAGGGTTGTGCTCAGGTACAATTCTCAGAGTATGAGCAGTCTATTGTAGACAAAGCAGCAGTTACTAAAACTTTCCAAGATGTAATTGACCTTGCTAAGGAAGTATATGATTATGCAGAGAAGACAGAAGATGATAAGGAACCTGAAGATGTAGAGTTTCCTAACTTTAATTTGGAGGATGAAGAGGATACTGAATTCAGTCCTGCCCCTAAGAATGAAGTTAACTTTGGTGAGGGTGAAGATGAAGATGGTCAACCTCAGAAGAAACCAGTAGCAAGTGAGGCAGAAGAGGAAGGAGAAGAAGAAGGAGATGAAGAGGGAGTTGGTGGTGGAGAAACATTTGATGAGACTCGCTCAATAACTGAGAGAGCATTAAGAGAGAATCTTGAGGAGATGATTGATGATGATGCTAAGGAATGGATATACCTAAACGTACCTCAAGTTAAGATGAAAGATTCTTTATACTCATGGGGGAAAATTAAAGAAGATTTAGAGTGTCATTACTATGGTCAAGCATTTGAGAATGAAAATCAGCAGAAAAGATATGATGAGGCAAGAGAATTTTCCTTAAATAAATATGAAGATTATAAGAAGTCATCTCAGAAGTCAGTTAACTATCTGGTAAAGCAGTTCGAAATGAAGAAGTCTGCTGACCAGTATGCTCGTGCAGCTACTGCAAAGACTGGAGTTATAGACACAAATAAGTTGTTCAGCTATAAGATCAATGATGATATTTTTAAGAAGGTAACTGTCGTCCCCGATGGTAAGAATCATGGATTGATATTCTTGGTTGACTGGTCAGGTTCAATGCAGAATGTATTGATGGATACTCTGAAGCAGACTTATAATTTGGTTTGGTTTTGTAAGAAGGTTAACATTCCATTCAGAGTGTATGCTTTCCAGAGTGGATTTGATAGAAACTATGATGTATGGGAAGAACAAAAACTTAATGACTTAGGTGTAAGTGGTGATTTCAAACTACTAGAATTCTTTTCATCCAGAATGAATTCTAAAAATCTTGATAAGCAAATGGGTCTTGTTTGGTTGCAAGCATGGTCAATGGCAGAGTGGAGTCTCATTGGTTATCAAAGAGATTTAAGTCTAGGTGGCACTCCTCTTGCTGAAGCAGTTTACTACTGTCGTGAAGCAGTAAAAGAGATGAGAGTTAATGAGAAAGTACAAAAGGTTAATGTTGTTTGCTTAACTGATGGTGAAGCAAATCCTATCTACTACGTTAACAAATCTAGGTATGATGAAAGGGAAAAGACAAGTACCTACCTATGTCACCAACGTAATAAGGTATACATCTTAAGAGATTCTCAGACTGGTTATTCTCGTAGAATAAGTTCATCCCCACATGAAACTACTAAAGAGATAGTATCTTTCTTCAGTGAGATTACTGATTACAATTGGATTGGTATTCGTATCTGCTCTAAGAATGAATTGAATAGAGTCTTAGAGAGAACAGATACTACTTATGAAGAGAGGACTAAGATACACAAGGTATGGACTAAGGAAAAGTTTGCTAGTGTAGAGAAGAAAGCAGGATTTAGCAAAGCATTCTTCATCCCTAATAAAGGCACTGGTGAAGGTACAACAGACTTAGTTGTTAAGCAGAAGGGTGAAGTTGCTACTAGAGCAGAATTAGGTCGTGCATTTAAAAAGCACATGGGTTCAAAGATGACTAACAAAACTATCCTAAATGCTTTTGTAGAGCAGATAGCATAATGGTAGATAGTCTTGCAGCATTAATTCGTTCTGCCATCCTTCATATGGGTGGCGAACGATATTATACTGATCATGAAAAGATAGTTAAAGGTGACTTGGTAATTGATAATGAAATGTATAAACGTGAAGGGCATCGTAAGATGCATATAGAAGTAGCAAAGACTGGAAATTTAGATATCATGCATGTGGTATTCTTTCCTGACTATGAATATAATATTCCTATATTTGGTGCTGATATAATTGCAACACCTTCTGTTGTTACTGCTGCTATCTGTGATATATCTCCAGTAAGAGGAACGGAAGATATCTATAAAAAGATTCAACCTATTTCTAATAAGATACATTTTCCAACTAGGAGACCATTACCATTATGGGGTGATGAAATCTTCTCACCATTCTGTAAGTTTCTAAGATTAAAATCTGAAGAAGAGAAAAGAAATTTCTATCAGATAGTAGCAGAATATCTTTTCATCTATATGGATTGGGTTAAAGATATTGAAAAGGATACTGACTATGTTAAAAGTATGTTAAGGATGGATGATCAAATATATTATTCTACACAACAAAGAAAGAATCCAAAAACTTTAGCAGTACTTTCTAATTGGTTTGATCAAGATTGGGCAAATAATTATATAGATAATATATTATTCTGTAAACCAGTTGTCAAAGTGTCCACTGATGGGCAGACAGCTTGTTAATAGCTGCTATAATAAAGACATAAACAAACAAAGAAAACCTTATGTCCTTACCTCGCACCGATGTTACCATTGAAGGAGTCCGTCAATATATTGTGGATAACTTTGGTACTACTGTAGATGCAGATGCTGTTAAGTCTGCTTCAAAGCATTTTGGTGTCCATACTTATACCATTGGCCAAAGACTCAAGCAGTGGAAAGTAAAGAGGAATCACTGGGACTTATCTGTAAAAGAGATTACAGAAAACCTAGAAAAGACTCTTGCTTCTGCACCTGCTGTTGCTGCTGAAAACTACATACCTGAGAAAGATGAATCGTATGTAAGTTTTGGTAACTTCAACGACCTTAAAAAAATTATTTCTAGTCGCAGGTTTTATCCTGTGTTTATAACTGGTCTCTCAGGTAACGGAAAGACCCTCGGAGTTGAGCAAGCATGTGCTTTGGCAAAGAGAGAAGTAATACGAGTAAACATTACAATAGAAACAGATGAAGATGATCTTATCGGGGGGTTCCGCCTTGTTAATGGCGATACCGTCTGGCACAACGGACCAGTTGTTGAAGCTCTCCAGCGAGGGGCTGTCTTGCTCCTTGACGAAATCGACCTTGCCTCAAACAAGATTCTCTGTCTCCAATCCGTCCTTGAAGGTAAGGGAATTTTCCTTAAAAAGATTGGAAGATACGTCAAACCAGAAGCAGGGTTCACAGTCATTGCCACCGCAAATACTAAAGGTAAAGGTAGCGACGACGGAAGATTTGTTGGAACTAACGTGCTCAACGAAGCCTTTCTTGAAAGATTCCCAATAACTTTCGAGCAAGATTATCCTGCTGCTACAACTGAGACTCGCATCTTATTAAACAATGGATGTGAAGAAGAGTTTGCAGACAACCTAGTAAGGTGGGCAGGTGTAATCCGTAAGACATTCTTCGATGGTGGTGTTGATGAAGTTATCACCACTCGTAGATTGGTACACATCGTGGAAGCATATTCCATCTTTGGGAATAGATTGAAAGCAATTACTAATTGTATCAATCGTTTCGATGATGATACTAAGCAATCCTTCCTTGACCTTTATACTAAGGTTGACGAGAAAGAGATTGTAGAGTATGATGGGGAAGAATAAAACCCCTTCATTATGAGAAAGTATAATGAGGACGAGATCCTCAAGGAGATGTCAGATTACATCTCCAATACATACCGAGGTCATTATTCTGTCGGAAACGTTCAGACTCTTGACCTCATTGATTCTGTGGGTGATGCTGAAGCATTCTGTAGGAGTAATGTCCTTAAGTATGCTTCTCGTTATGACAGAAAAGGATCTGCACGCAAGGATATCATAAAGATCATTCATTATGGTATGCTACTATTGCACTTCAACGATAAACGTGAGAAGGCAGACCGAATAAACGCAGGGAACTCCACTGCATTCGCCGTTGATTATGACAAATGACCGTGATTTCAAAAGAAACAATTGCACTACTCAAAAACTTTTCGTCTATTAACCAGTCGATAGTTATCAAACCAGGCAGTGAAATCTCAACACTCAGTCTGAATAAAAACATTCTTGCTACTGCAAATGTACAAGAAACATTTGATAGGAATATTCCTATCTATGATTTGCCATCTCTGATTCAAATCTTTAATTTATTTGATGGCAGTCCTGTCATTGATACAACGAATGATACTTATCTAAAGGTATCTAATCCTCAGAATAGATCTAAGGTCAAGTTTTTCTACTCTGACCCAGATATTATTGTGCAACCTCCTGAGAAAAAGGTTGACCTCCCTTCAGAGGATATTAACTTTAGATTAGAAGCAGGAGTTTTTGACCAGATTAAAAAGGCATGGGCGATCTGTGGTGTCCCTGATTTATGTTTGCAAGGTTATCAAGGTGTAATGAGTTTAACATTAACTGATAAGAAGAATGATACAAGTAATTCATATGCTGTAGAGGTAGGTGAGACTACTGACGAGTTTTGTTATTGCTTTAAGATGGAGAATCTTAAGTTGCTTCCTCAGTCATATGATGTTACTATTAGCAAAGCGAATGTCGCACGCTTTACAGCAGACAACGTACGCTATCTTATAGCACTTGAACCTAATGCCTAAGAGAAAGATTGATCCAAAAGACTACATGCAAGATGGATGGGATAGATCACCAGTAGGTGCTCATCCATATGTTAGAGGTAGTAGGCACAATAAAATAGGTATGACTATTATGTGGTCTTACTACATTATATTTGTAGCTATGGTTGTTAGATTAATCTGGGTTTTAAACACATGAATGATTTTTTATGGGTGGAGAAGTATCGTCCTCAAACTGTTGATGATTGTATACTTCCCGATGATGTGAAGGCAACCTTCAAAAGTTTCATTGAGAAAGGAGAGATACCAAATCTTCTTCTCTCTGGGACTGCTGGAGTTGGTAAGACAACCATTGCTAAAGCATTATGTAATGAATTGGGAGCAGACTCTTATGTCATTAATGGATCGGATGAAGGTAGATTCTTGGACACTGTACGCAATCAGGCAAAGACCTTTGCTTCTACTGTGTCTCTGCTTTCTACATCACGGCATAAAGTTCTTATCATCGATGAGGCGGACAACACTACCTCAGATGTACAATTACTCCTCCGTGCGTCGATTGAAGAATTTCAAAAGAACTGCAGGTTCATACTCACGTGTAACTTTAAGAACAAAATAATATCACCCTTACATAGTAGAACAACTGTCGTTGAATTTAACACTCGTGGAAAAACTAAACAAACTCTTGCAGCTAAGTTCTTTGAAAGATGTAGAGACATCTTGTCCAGAGAGGAGATACGGTACGATGACAAAGTGGTTGCCAAAGTCGTCCAACAATACTACCCAGACTTTAGAAGAACGCTTAATGAGTTGCAAAGATACAGCTCTACAGGTGCTATTGACATCGGCATCCTCGCAACCCTAGGTGATGCTAATGTTAAAGGTCTCGTAGAGGCATTAAGAGATAAGAAATTTAATGATGTCAAGAAATGGGTAACCCAGAATCTTGATGCTGACCCAACTTCTATACTCAGAAAGATATATGATAATCTTTTTGATGTGATGGAAGGTCCAAGTATTGCAGCAGCAGTATTAATCATTGCTGAGTATCAGTATAAGTCTGCGTTTGTAGCAGACCAAGAGATTAATCTTCTTGCTGCCTTAACACAGATTATGGTGGAGTGTGAATTCAAATGAATAGTATAGGATTAGAAATAGTATTCTGGACAGTATTAACAATTTACTTGTTAGCTAAATTCGGAGTCTTTAAAAAATGATGAAGACACCCCTTAGATATCCTGGTGGTAAGTCTCGTGCTCTAAAAAAGTTAGCAGAATTCTATCCAGATATATCTAAGTATAAAGAATTTCGTGAACCATTTCTAGGTGGTGGTTCAGTATCTTTATACATGACACAGATGTATCCTCACCTAGACATATGGGTGAATGATTTGTATGGTCATCTGTATAACTTTTGGAAAGAATTACAACACAATGGAAAAGAAATTGCAGATGAACTTAGACAACTCAAAGCAAAATACAATACCCCAGACAAAGCGAAAGTCCTTTTTCTTGAGAGTAAAGAATATCTTAGTGGCACCAGAACCGATTCATCCAGTCGTGCTGTTAGTTTTTATATTATTAATAAGTGTTCTTTCAGTGGTCTCACCGAATCGAGTTCCTTCTCAAAAGCAGCAAGTATTTCCAACTTCAGCATACGAGGCATAGAGAGATTACCAGAGCATCAAAAAATAATACAAGACTGGAAGATTACTAATCTATCATATGATCAACTTCTAACAGATGATCAAAACACATTTGTTTATCTTGACCCACCATATGATATTAAAGTTCCTATCTATGGTAAGAGAGGTGAGATGCACAAGCATTTTAACCATGAGGAATTCGCAGAAGATTGCGATAGACATACTGCACATATGATGATATCATATAACAGCAGTCAGAAACTTAAGAATCGATTTGTAGATTGGAATGCTTATGACTTCGATTTAACCTATAGTATGCGTACTACAGGTGACTATATGAAGGAGCAATCCAAACGAAAAGAACTTGTATTAACTAACTATGGCATTCGACAGCAACTACCCTCTGAAGGACTATCTAAACTCTTTGAACCAGACGAAGGAATATCTGCTGCAGCCTGAAGACCCTGGTTGGGAAAAGAATTATCCTCCTTATGTAATCAATAAATGTATGTCACATCACATGGATACTGTGATGTTTGCAAACGAGATGAATAGACTCCCTAATCTCGATAAGCGTTTGCAATATGATTTTTATATAAATACCGTCAGGTCACGCAGGAGATTTTCTCCTTGGGACAAAAAACAGAAGATGAATGATTTGAATGTGGTCAAGCAATACTATGGTTATAGTAATGAAAAGGCTAGACAAGCATTGAATATTTTATCTCCTTCACAACTAGATTACATTAAAAGCAAACTGAATAAGGGAGGGAAGAAATGAGTGAGGATCTTCAGTGGTCTAAGGATGATATGATTCAGGTTACCTTAAAGGAACCAGATGATTTCCTCAAGGTGAGAGAGACACTAACTAGAATTGGTGTAGCTTCTAGGAAAGAGAGAAAGTTATATCAATCATGCCACATTTTACATAAGAAAGGTGACTATTTTATAGTACACTTTAAAGAATTATTTGCATTGGATGGTAAGAGAGCAAATTTATCAGACAATGATTTACAAAGACGTAACAGAATTATACAATTACTTTCAGATTGGGGCCTAGTGGAAGTAGTGGATAAGTCAACCATCGCTGATGCTGCTCCTCTCAGTCAGATAAAAGTAATATCTTATAAAGAAAAGCTTGACTGGATACTGGAAAGCAAGTATAATATAGGTAAACGAAGGCAACCATCCGATGAAACATGAAGTAAAACTTTATGTCGCTGGCAAGGTATTCATTGAAGAATGCTATGCTAGGAACTATCAAGAAGCGAAGGAAGTTGCTCTAGCAAGGAATCCAAACGCAACTGTTATCAGTGTAAATGCCAAAGTCGGTGGTTGATTCTGGATGGGAGAAGGATTTCTCCTACCATACACAGTGGTTTAAGTCACCAGGGTATCTCTCTTGTGAGGTGCCTCTTGTTGTACGGGAGGAATTATCTAGTTCCATAGCAAATCATGGTGGAGACGCTAGGAGCACCCTTAGAGGACACTTAGAAGAAGAGTGGCACCTAGATATCACACCAGAGGTTAAAAAATTTACTCGTTGCCTTGGGTATGAATATATAAAGAGATTTGGACTCCAGCCAAGCATGGGTATGGCAGAGTCTATGAGGGACATTGACAACACAGACCTCGAATTAAAAAGACTGTGGGTAAACTATCAACGAAAGTATGACTTTAATCCTTTACATATTCATTCAGGTTTATTCTCATTTGTCATTTGGGTATCAGTCCCTTATGAACTTGAGGAGGAGCGTAAGAGATATCCAGACACTAATGGAAACGAGACAGCAGCGTTTATGTTCCAATACAATACTGCCCTAGGTGGATTAGATACAGAGTATTTGTATGTAGATAAAAGTTTTGAGTGGAAGATGGTCTTCTTCCCTGCTCGTCTTAATCATGGAGTCAATCCATTTTATACATCCGATGACCATAGGGTGTCAATATCAGGTAATGTGTATTTGATTGATATATAGTAATAGTTAAGTTATCAATATGGCTGAAGATACTACCTTGTTAGATGACGAGGTTAAAGAAGAAAAGAAAAAAGGTCTCTTTGCTAAAGCAAAGGATGCTATTCTTCCAGACCCTGAAGAACAAGCAGCGATCATCAGCACAATGGTGCGGATCACTGTACTTGCCTGGTCGGGTGGAATATTGACTTTAAACTACGTTGCCATCCCAGGTGTACCACAACAGAAAATTGATCCGACTTTTATAGCTTCCGTTTTTACTGGAGTTTTAGCGAGCTTCGGAATTCAGACAGCTTCTAAGAAAGGTGATGGTACTATGAAGATGGACAAGAATGGTAACCCTGCCAATGGTAGTGGTAGTGGTGGACCTACTCAAACGATTCGTATTGAGCAAGCACCTCTAAAAATTATTGCTGTTGATCCCAATAGCAAGGATAAGAAAACTTACGAAATTTAAAATCATGCAGAAAATTGTAAATGTCATCGCTCTTACAAGTGGCGTTGTATCTCTGGCCGTCGTTGCTACTGGCGGTTATCTATTTCTCAATAAGGATGCAATCGTCGATAACGTCAAAGGCCAAGTAATGGAAGCAGTCACTGGATCTCTTGGAGGTCTTGGTGGTGGTGCTCTTAGTGGTGGTGTGCCATCTTTAGCACCTGATGCACCTGCTACACCTTCTGCTCCTGATGCTGGATTAGGAATTCCTGAGCTTTAATGGACGTACAAAAAATAGCAACATACGGTACAGCAGTCGCTGTTGTAGGTACTGGAGGTATTGTCGGTGGTAATGTTGCCATCGATAATGCTACTGGTGGTCCACAGAAACGTCTGGAAGCAGAGGCAACTGAGCTCAGACTGATTGTTAGAGAAGAAGTGCGTGCTGCTATAAGAGAAGCATGGCCAAAGACTACTGGATATATAAAGGGTACACAACCTAATGGTAATTATCGAGAAGTAGTACCTGATGGATCCAATAGAGAGAATAGAAGTCAATCCTAATATTAAGATTTCCCCTGACGGGCAGAATATTAGATTCATTCCTAACATCAATTCCTCCACCAATCAGATAAACAATGTTGGTGTGAGGAAAGTTAATGTACGACAGATAGCAGACCAGCGTATCTGGACGCAGAGTACATCAACATCATTACCAAATGTCCCACCAGTTACTATCTTTGCAGGGACACCTATTGTTGATATGCCTGGTTGTGTTCAAGTACACAAAGAGAATGTAAAGCAGAGAAGTAGAAATAAGCAGTTAGTTAATGATGATCCAAAAGGTAATACCGTGTTGTGTGATGGTGGAATGCCATATTTTACAGCACCAAATTATGATGCCAGAGAATTAACTTGGCAGACAATATATACAGAAGCAGAGGATGCCCCAGAAGGTGTAGATACAGGAGATGTAACTCCACCAGCACCACCTGATACACCAGAGAGACCACCTACAGAAGAACCTGAAGGTGACCCAGAATGTCCTGGTCCTTTAGAACCAAGGATAGGATCCGTTGGACCAAACGAAAAGGAAAAGGTTGTTGGACATGAGTTACAACCTGATCCTAATAATGCTAATAAATTAATTTGTGTGTCCCTCTATGAGGATATAGGAGTAGTAGAACAGTATCTACCTAGTCCTCAGATTGTGACGACGACGGCTGTGATAGCGTCTGTGGCTGCGTCATCTGCCCTACTTGCAAAGCCTCTAGCTGATCTGCTCCTGCGGGTTGTGAAACCTGCGGTGAAACAGGTGATTGCCAAGGTAAACGGAGTCCTCGGAAAAACCCCTTACCGTCCGACTCAGGCAGAGCTGAAGACGAATGAGTATCGGAAGAAGAAAGGTCTTCTTGGGATAAACTTTGCGAAGAATCATCAGAAGAGAGAGAAGGCTGAGAAGAAGAGGAAGAAGGAGGAGGAGTCTCGGAAGAAGACTCAAAGTTAGGTTGAGGTAGGTTATGTACGTGTGGTACAATCTTACCACCAGGATTTGTGACTACTACGTCAGCACATATACTATGATAAGGACTTGCTGGGTGGAAAAATATACCAGCTTTCTTTAACTCACCACAATTTTTAAGACGAGCTATCTCAAAGTCTAATCTCTTGTTAGATGTCAACTGCACTTGATGATTAATCTGTGCTTGTGCTGCTTGATGACACTGGTCTCTTAATTTCTTATTCAATGGTATAGACAGAGTAGCAGAAAGACCCATATTAAAACTTTGGTTTGCTTTCATGTCAGTCCTTATTGGTTTATACCATGTAGGATCCATCTGTTGATTGCTTACTACATCAGGTACACCATCTGGACCATCTATTTCCATTTCTATTTGTATATCATCTCCATCTTCAAACCATCTACTACCATCTGCTTTAGTCCTGTCGTCATACCATGACTCCCAAGGATAGTTTTTAACAGTAACAGTTTGAGTAGTAGTCCTACCAGAGAAGTCACTCATATTATACTGTGGTTCATCATAGTAATCTTCCCACGGATGCTTTCTTGAATCAGCAAACTGAACATAGGGAGTGATGTTCAAGGTACTACCTTGACACTGGACACCACCACCATAGGTGTTGGTTATGTATGGACCTTGTAAAACTTGTATTGCCTGGTTCGTTACTGAACCTGAAGAGTTGGCGATTGGATTTGCTGTTGCACTTACTCCACCTACACCTTCAGCATTCACAGGTGATGCCACCATTAATGCTGCTATTGGGTAAAGGTACTTGTGGTATCTGTGACGCTTGTTATGGAGGTGACTCTTTGTATCACGGTCTGGTTGGTGATCCCTGGTCCTTGATACGTTTGAGAAAATTGAAATGCTTCCCCTGGGTTGGTAATTGTGAAGTTGTTTTGTTGTGAGAAGTCTAATGCGTCGAAGGAACTTGTTACTGCTCCTGTTATCGTTACGCCACCAGCTCCCCCGTTTGTGCCTCCTGCCGTTGAAGGAGTCACTGTTACTGTTGATGTATTCACTGGTGGGTTTAGTGCTTCTCCGTTGTTGGAAACGCCTACCCCAGTCACGCTGTATTCCCATCCTGTTCTATAATCAATTGAGTTTATTGTTTCTGTAACCGTACTTTCAGTTTCTGTATGGCTCGTCATGGAACCCTGCTGAAAATTGGGGACCACTGGCACTGCTTGTGCTGATGATCCCATAAGACTAAGCCATAGGATTACTATAACTCTTTTCATTTTTCCTAGTCAATTTGAAGCTCAGATACGAACTGACCCGTAGCTGAAGTTCCAGCTCCACCAGCAACTATGGTCAGAGCACCCTGCGAAGTCACAGTCCCAGCCAAGGATCCTGCGGTTCCAGCACCAGTAGACAACTGGTTACTTAATGCACTAACAGCACCTACTGAAGGAGCAGATGTTACCAGAGCATCTCCTTGAGTGAATGAAGTTGAGAAGCTGAATGCCTCACCTGGGTCGTCTTGGGTGGCAGTAATAGTACCAGGACCATAGACACCTGATGCTATAGCACCAGCAGTTACTGTGTTAGCTGTCGTACCATCAGTTGTATCAACGTTAGTACCAGATATGGCATATGAGTTTCCTACTCTCTGCATTTGAGTTGCAGCAGCGTTAACTTGTAGTTGAACACTGGTAGTCATACGTGAAGTCATATCTGCACGAGCAGACAACGGTGCGAAACCCAAGAGCATAACTATTGGAATTAATCTTTTCATGCTTTTTGGACATTTTTACCTAGATCTATATATGTTCGCTTAACCCTCCATAATAGGTACGGCATATACCATTTAAGTTTTTCTTCAGATGTGGTTAAATAATAGTGTCGCCGAAAGGGACAACACACTAAACCTAGCTTATTTAAGGAGGCTATTATGACTGGACTACAGAGATATCGTGCTGCCGATCTACCGCAGCTCATGGAGAAAATCCATAAAAACAGTATTGGACTGGATGATTATTTTGACCACTTCTTCAATTTGAATCAAAATAGTCAATACCCACCATACAATCTTGTCCAAGTAAGCAACGTGGAATCACGTTTGGAAGTTGCACTGGCAGGATTCAAGAAAGACGAAGTAAAGGTCTTCACTGAGTATGGTAAACTATTCGTACAGGGTAAGAAGGAAGAGAAAGAAGAAGAGAATGAATACCTACATAGAGGGATGGCTCAGAGGTCATTCAATAGACAGTGGCAACTGTCTGATGACTCTACAATAAAGAATGTATCATTTGAAGATGGTATGCTTATCATAACATTAGGTAAGATTGTACCTGAGCATCATGCACGTAAGGAATATCTATGATATAATTATCATATGAAATTTGAAGATTATTATAAGGAATTCTGTGAGGTCTTTGGTCATCCCTTATGGATGTTACCAATGATGATGATTGGTTTATTCCTTATGATAGAGGTGTTGCATGTTAATGAGCATCGTGACATGGATACAGGTGATGCTCATGGGTATTGTGGCCGAAAAGAATGGGTCAAGAAATTACAAGAAGATTATTATTGACCTATATAAAACACAACTAAAGAGACCTTCGGGTCTCTTTTTCTTTGGAATATACAATGAATGTTTATCTAAATTTAACTAAATCAAATTACGAAGGTGATAGTGACCTCTTGACAGTTGAGGTACCTTCGAGTTATACTGATGAACTGCTACGGGCATGTCCGACCAATAGCAGAGCAGAAGGATACTAACGCTGAAAAAATCCTTAAGGATATTATTAAGGAATCTATTACTGAAATCGAAAGACGAAACTATGAGCGTAAGAGTCGTAAGAACAAGAAACGGTGAAGATGTCATCGCAGACTTGTTTGAAGTCACCACTAAGGATGATCAGGAAAATGTTATTGGGTTTCAATTAAGGAATCCTTATAACGTATGGGTAACACAACCCCATGATGCAGTCTTAGACAACGGTGAAATTCAAAAGATTACCAAACCAGAACTTAGGTTTGAACCATATGCACCACTACTCAAGGGTAATGCTATCATGCTGAAACTTGAGGAGATTGTTAGTGCTTATGAGACTTATGAAGAAGTCATTAAAAAATACAACGAATTAGTGGAGGCTACAAGTGGTAAAGATAATACTGCTGAGGAACGGAAGTCTGACTGACTACCTAATCGGTAAAATTACAGAGATGGATGAAGAACCAGTCTATCTTGTAGAAGAATGCTATCGTATTCTTGATGGAAAGTTGGAAGCATACCCTAAATATGCTGCACAACGTGATCTCTTCTTGACATCTGAGTCAGTTTTTACTATAGTGGAGCCATCCAAACAAATCTTAGGAGAGTATCAGAAGACGAATGTCTAGTTTCTATACAAACATTCAACTTGCTGGAAACACTATACTATATCGTGGGTACGAGGACGGAAAACAAATCCAGTCCCGTACCCATTTTTCACCTGTACTATATGTGTCCTCAAATAAAGAGGAGAAGTTTAAGACACTTGATGGTGAGAATGTAAAACCTATCCAGTTTGAAAACCCTAAGCAAGCAAGGGAATTCATTCAGAAGTATGAGAATGTGCATGGGTTTAAGGTCTCAGGGTATGAGAGATTCGTGTATCAATTCATTGCTAATGAATTCCCAGGTGATATAGATTATCGTATGGATCAGATGAAAATCTTTACGATGGACATCGAGGTTGCATGTGAGAATGGTTTCCCTAATGTTGCAGAGGCAGCAGAGGAAATGCTCTGTATAACAATCAAAGATCTAAATACTAAAGAGTTCTTTACTTGGTCTACCCGTGAGTTTGAAGCACCTGAAGGTGTTAAATCTTTTATCTTCTGGACAGAAGAGGAGATGCTTAAGGCATTTGTAGGATGGTGGGTTGAAAATACACCAGATGTTTTAACTGGTTGGAATGTCAATCTATATGACGTACCATACATTTGCAGGAGGGTTGATAGAATCTTAGGTAAGAAATGGATGAATTCCATGTCACCTTGGAATCGTGCCAATGAAAGAGAGATAACAATACAAGGACGAACAAACTATGCCTACGACCTATCGGGCATTAATATACTTGACTATCTTGATCTCTATCGTAAGTTTACTTACACCAATCAGGAATCATATCGACTTGAACATATTGCCACTGTGGAATTGGGTGAAGGAAAACTTGACCACAGTGAGTATGAAAATTTTAAAGACTTCTACACAAATGACTGGCAAAAGTTTGTAGAGTATAACATCAAAGACGTTGAGCTAGTTGACAGACTCGAAGAGAAGATGAAACTCATTGAGTTGGCAGTCACGATGGCTTATGATGCCAAAGTAAACCTTGAGGATGTGTATTCACAGGTAAGAATGTGGGACACAATGATATATAATTATCTCAAGGAAAGAAATGTGGTTGTACCACCCCGAAAGGGATCCAAAAAGGACGAAAAATATGCAGGAGCTTATGTCAAAGAACCGAAAGCGGGAAGCTATGATTGGGTGGTCTCTTTTGACCTTAATAGCCTTTATCCTCATCTTATTATGCAATACAACATCTCGCCAGAAACACTCTGGGAGACTAGACATGCCAGCGCAAGCGTGGAGAGAATCCTCAACCAGGAAGTAGAGTTTGATAATAAGTTTGCTACCTGTGCTAATGGAGCACAGTATCGAAAGGATATCAGAGGATTCCTACCTGAAATGATGGAGACTATTTACAATGAGCGTACGATATATAAGAAGAAAATGCTCGCTGCCAAGCGGGACAATGAAGTTCACCCAAGTGCCAAACTACAAAGAGATATTAGTAAATTCAATAACATCCAAATGGCTCGAAAGATCCAACTCAACTCGGCTTATGGTGCCATTGGAAATCAGTACTTTAGATATTATAACTTATCTAACGCTGA
>VTLG01013292.1_pt1 | contig 18779 bp, 22 predicted proteins | sample 4694571 | NCBI WGS metagenome assembly VTLG01 (sample SAMN12604809, study PRJNA352737) | marine metagenome | biome: ENVO:00000447; feature: ENVO:00000209|ENVO:00000569|ENVO:01000036; material: ENVO:00002151; isolation source: viral sequences binned using virsorter ...
AGATCTGTACAGATTGTTGATGGTGGTTCTGGATATGATGAGGATAGGGTATCACTAGTTGTTAGTGATCCTGATGGTAATGGTGTACGGGCAACCTTAACACCAACTTTCACCAACGGGACATTGACCGCCATCAATATAGTGAATGGTGGTTCTGGTTATAGGAGTGTTAAGGTCGTTGATATTACAAATGCAGGTTCTAGATATACATCTGCAACAGTAACATTTTCTGCTGCACCAGCTGGAATTTCAGGATCCTTCACAGTCCCTGAAACAGTTACTGGTGGTACTACTGGTGCAACTGCTAACATGGTTGAGTGGGATGCAGGTGAAGGTTGGGTCAAACTGAAGTCCCCAACTGGATCATTTGCAGTAGGAGAAGTTATTATGGGAAGTGAATCTGGTGCAACTATTGTCCTAGATAGTAGAGATGAGCAGGCTACTGCTGATCCTAAATATAGTGAGAGTGTCACATTCGAGACACAAGCTGACGATATTTTAGACTTCAGTGAAGGAAACCCATTTGGAATAGCAGGTAACTTGTAATGTTAGGTGCATACACATACAATAAGATTATTAGAAAGTGCGTCATAGGATTTGGTACACTATTCAATAACATAGAAGTCCGTAAAGAAAACAAGGATGGTTCTGTTTACAGCAGAATGAAAGTCCCTTTAGCATACGGTCCTCGACAGAAATTTTTAGCAAGACTAGAACAACAGGCAGATCTTAACCAGAAGGTTGCGATCACAGTTCCCCGTTTATCTTTTGAGATGACGGGTATTTCATATGACTCTAGTAGGAAATTAAGTCCTATTACTATGAATGTGAAACAAGACGATGCCTCAACAGTTAAGAAACAGATGACACCTGTTCCTTATAATATAGATTTTGAATTGAATGTTATATCTAAGACTAACGATGAGACCTTAGAAATTTTAGAACAAATAGTACCAGTCTTTCAACCATCATATCAAATGACTATTAAGTTGGTTGATGCTATGTCGGACTATAGAGATATACCAATCATATTAAATAGTATTTCTTATAGTGATGATTATGAGGGAACTTTCGATGATAGAAAGATAACTCTAGTCACTATGCAGTTTACTTGTAAGACTTATATCTTCGGACCTGTAGGAACTCAGGGACCAATCAAGAAAGCAAAGGCAGATATATATACAGACATGAAAGGTGTTGCAACTACAAGACAGGTTGCATATCAGGTTACCCCAAAGGCACTTACAGACAAAAACAAGGATGGTACTGCAGAACTTGCAGGTGCTATCACTGCAAGAAACCTCACTATCGAGGTTCTAGATTACACCAACATTCCTACTCAATCATATATTGAGGTTGGTAATGAAGTAATGTATGTTAAGAGTAAGACTTCTCCAAACAAACTATCTGTTAGGAGAGCTCAAAATGGAACCACTGCAGCTGCAGCTACTGCAGGTACTCCAATTGATTTACTTGATACACAAGATGATGCATTACTAACTAGTGGTGATGACTTTGGATTCTCGGAGACTACTTCTTATTATGAGTAATGAATTAGATAAAGCATTTGATATTGTTGAATCAGTATCAGAGGTAAGTACTACACCTGAGAATGGTTGTAGTACTAGAAAAGATCAACTTAAAAAAGTTGATGGTAAAGATGAAGTACAAGATGACTATGAGTATGCCAGAGGAAACCTTTACCTATTGGTGGATAAGGGACAAGAAGCTGTCAACGGTGCTCTTGATTTGGCTATGTCTTCTGATCACCCTAGAGCATATGAAGTTGCTGGACAACTCATCAAGCACGTCGGAGATGTAGCCGACAAGTTAATGGCACTACAGAAGGACAAAAAAAATGTCAAAGAAGAGAGTGCTAAAAAGGTAGTGACTAACAATTCATTATTTGTTGGTAGTACTGCCGATCTTCAGAAGATGCTGAAAGATGCATCTAAAAAATCTACGGATAAATAGTCACATGGCATACCAAAGAAACGACGAAAACTGTGATCCCGTAAGTCCACAACCAGGCAGTACAACTGTCAACTGGTTTAGTGGTACTGAAGGATGGTCTACTAAGACCTTCAAGAATTGGAACGCAGATTACCAAGCTCGTAATACTGACAATACTGCGAGAACACCTGGTACATATCAGGCAAGGAATACTAACAATACTGCTAGAACTCCTGCTGCTTACCAGCGTCATGATAAAGACTGCAACGCTGTATCTGCATAATGACAACAAGAATCCCTACAATGTATGGAAGGTACTATGTTCTCACATGCGTATGGCGTGGTAGAGAATTTGATATCACTGTGTTTAGATCTAAGTTACAAAAACTTCAGAGACCTCAAGCACAGAAGATAGCACAAAGTGTTTATCCTAACAGTAAGGTGATCAAGTATCATGAATCGGATCCAACTGATGGTCCTGTTATATTAGCTACTGAGAGTAAGAAGTCTAAAAAGAAAAAGACTCAAGTTAATGATGAAGACAAACATGATGCAGGTAATTTACCACCTGCCATGGGAGGTGTCTGGGGAGAGAGTGCACCACCAGGACGTGAAAAACAAGTCAAAAGTTTAAAGAAAAAAGTAGGCAAAGACAAAGCGTATGCATTTGCATGGGCTCAACATAATAAGAAGGAGAAAAAGTGATGTCAAGAATAGCTGAATTAAAATCCGAACTTCGTGTTCTAGAGGCATTTCGAGATGTTGGGCGTGCCCAAATCTTGAAATCCATGCTAGAATATGAACTAAAGAAGGAGGAGTTCAGCCATGACCACTCAACCCGAAGATCGTCTTGATCCAGATTGGATAGACTATGAAGGTATTATTGGTTATGATCGAATAGATCATAAGTATACCTTACAACTTAATCGCCACCTACATTGGTTTAATACTAAAGAGGAAGCGGAAGATTACCTAGTGACACATGCCAACTAACAACTCAGATTTTTACTTAGGCAATCCCAATCTTAAAAAGGTTGGAGCTGAAATTAATTTTACTAAAGAGCAGATAGCAGAATACCTCAAATGTAAAGAGGATCCTGTTTATTTTGCTATGAATTACATCAAGATTATATCTCTTGATGAAGGTATTGTGCCATTCAAGATGTGGGACTTTCAACAGGAGTTGATTGAGAAGTTCCATACGCATAGATTTAATATAGCAAAACTACCTCGACAGACTGGTAAGTCCACTACGTGTGTGTCTTATCTACTTCACTATATCTTATTCAATGATAACGTGAACGTTGGTATTCTTGCTAACAAGTTATCTACTGCAAGAGATTTGCTTGGAAGATTGCAACTTGCTTATGAACAACTGCCAATGTGGATGCAGCAGGGAATCATAACATATAACAAAGGTTCAATGGAGTTAGAGAATGGATCAAAGATACTGGCTGCTTCTACGTCTGCAAGTGCTGTCCGAGGCATGTCGTTCAATATCATCTTCCTCGACGAGTTCGCTTTCATTCCGAACCATATTGCAGAGCAATTCTTTTCCTCTGTTTATCCTACTATTACTTCTGGTACAAAAACGAAAGTAATTATTATATCTACTCCCAATGGTATGAATCATTTCTATAAGTTGTGGGTTGATGCTCAGAAAGGTAGAAATGGATATGCATGGTCTGAGGTTCATTGGTCAAAGGTACCAGGTAGAGATGCCAAGTGGAAAGAAACAACTATAGCAAATACCTCAGTTAGACAGTTCACTCAAGAGTTTGACTGTGAGTTTTTAGGATCTGTTGATACATTGATTGCAGCATCTAAGTTGAGAACATTAGTGTATGATGATATAATGACTAGCAATGCTGGTTTAGATGTTTATGAAAATCCTGTTGATAATAATGATTACATTATTTGTGTTGATGTATCTCGTGGACTGGCTCAGGACTACAGTGCGTTCGTTGTCATTAATATTTCTAAAGCTCCGTGGAGATTGGTAGCAAAGTATAGGAGTAATGAGATTAGACCTATGCTATTACCGAATATTATCTACAATGTGGCAAGCAATTATAATAAAGCACACGTATTAATAGAGGTAAATGATATAGGGGAAGCAGTTGCTTCTAGTTTATTCTATGATACAGAATATGAAAATGTATTGATGTGTGCAATGCGTGGTCGTGCTGGTCAAATAGTAGGTCAAGGGTTCTCAGGTACTAAGACACAAATGGGTGTCAAGATGAGTAAGACAGTTAAAGCACAGGGATGCTCTAACCTCAAGACACTTATAGAAGATGATAAGTTGATTGTTAAGGATTACAACATAGTTGCTGAGTTAACTACCTTTATTCAGAACAAGCAATCCTTTGAAGCAGACGAAGGTTATAATGATGACCTTGTTATGTGTCTGGTTATATTCGCATGGTTGGTACAACAAGAGTACTTCAAAGAGATGACGGATCAAGATATCCGTAGAAGAATATATGAAGAACAGAGGAATCAGATAGAACAGGACATGGCTCCTTTCGGTTTTATTGACGATGGACTAGAGGATGAAGCGATAGTGGACCAAGAAGGAAACATCTGGACTATTGATATGAACGAACAGGATCAGGATAAATGGAAGTTGGATGAGTATGGTGATGTTGATTATATGTGGAACTATCGCTGAAGAAGGGCCTTTTTCTAAATAATATTAGACAAAAATTGATTTATCATCAGGAGTACACGCATGGCTAGCACGCTTCTATCGCCAGGAGTTGAGATTCAAGAAAGAGATCTAACCCTTGGTTCGATTGAGACGGTTGAAGTAAACGTAGGTGCAATAGCAGGACAATTTACAAAAGGACCTGTTCTTACACCAGTACGCATATCTTCAGAGTCCCAATTGATTGACACATTCGGTGAACCAACCGATCTTAACGCTGAAACATGGTGGACAGCCGCTAGTTTCTTATCATATGGTGGAGTACTTGACGTAGTTAGATGTTCTACTTCAGGACAACTAACAGCATCAGACGATGCAGTCACATCTCCATACACACTTGCTATCAATACTAAAGAAGAGTATGAAGCAACTTACTTCTCAGCAACAGCGAACCCATTCAAGTGGGCAGCAAGAGATGTAGGTTCAGAATCTAATGCAATCAGAGTAGCAGTTATAGACAGTGGAGCAGATGTTTCTCTAAAACTAGACGGTGCTCTAACAACAACTACAGTTGGTACACAGATTCAGGATACGACTGCAGCAAAATCGGGTTACATCTATGCGTGGGATGGTGGCACGAATACAGTTTCAATCATTACTTCTGATACTTGGACTACTTCTGACGTTGTTGAGAACGGTGTTACCGACCTCAATGTTACTACAGTCTCTGACTGGTATGATGCTCAGACAGTATACACAGGTTTGAATTGGTCATCAATCGCTCCTAGACCAGGAACTTCTCCTTATGTTTCTGCTCGTGGTGGATCTAATGATGAAATGCACATCGCAGTGTATGACGCAACTGGAGGACTTACTGGTTCACCAAATACTTTACTTGAGAAGCATACATATGTTTCTAAAGCAAACAATGGTAAGACATCACAAGGTGCAGGTAACTATTACCCACAGGTAGTTCTTGAGAAGAGTAACTACATTTACTGGGGTTCTCATGAAACTGCAGTATATGATGTAAGTGCTAACCAGGCTGTTACTGGCGGTAACATTGCTGGTACAAACAACGCTGGTTCAGATAGCACAACAACATTTGATTTATTCGGTGCTCCTACTTCATACACCTTTATCAAAGGTGCAGAAGCTGCAGCAGGTGCTTCTTCAGGAGAAATCATCAGTGCTCTTCAAGAGTTTGCTGATCCTGAAACAGTACAGATCGACTATCTTCTTCAGGGACCTGGAGATTCTGCAAATAAAACAAATACACAATCTGTTGCTGCAGCGATATTAACTATCGCATCCAGTAGAAAAGATTGTGTTGCTTTCTGCTCTCCATATAAAGGAGACGTTGTTGGAGTAACTAACTCTGCAACACAAACACAAAACGTAGTTGACTTCTACAATACACTTCAATCAACATCATTCGGTGTGTTTGATAATACTTGGAAGTATGTCTACGACAGATTTGCTGATAAGTACAGATACATTCCATGTAACGGAGATGTTGCAGGACTATGTGCTTCTACTACTGCAAACGGATTACCTTGGTTCTCACCAGCAGGTTTGAATCGTGGTGCAATTAGGAATGCTGTTAAACTAGCATACTCTCCTACAAAATCCGAAAGAGATACATTATATCAGAAGAGGATTAACCCAATCACCAGTTTACCTGGACAGGGTATCGTACTCTTCGGTGACAAAACTGCTCTCGCTTCACCATCTGCATTTGATCGCATCAACGTCCGTCGTCTATTCAATGTGATAGAAAAGACAATCGGCAATGCTGCGAAGGGGGTACTCTTTGAACTCAATGATGAATTCACAAGAAACAACTTTAAGAATGTTGTTGAACCATACCTAAGAGGCGTACAAGCCGAAAGAGGTATTACAGATTTCTTAGTTGTATGTGATGACACCAATAATACTGGTGCAGTCATTGATGCGAACGAATTTAAGGCTGACTTCTATATCAAGCCTGCACGTTCAATCAACTTTATCACACTGACTTTCGTAGCGACACGCACTGGCGTATCCTTCGAGGAAGTCGTTCCCCGCAGATAATTAACGGAGCAATTTAATGGCAACCCCACTAGGTATACTAGAATTCCAAAAGGCTATTAGAGGCGGTGTACGTCCTAACCTTTTCTCGGTATTTCATACTTGGCCACAAGGCACAAGTCTTTCTGAACCCATCGTTGATGGAGTTTCAGCTTCAAAAGGAGCAGCTGTCACTTACATGTGTAAGTCTGCTGCATTGCCTGCAACTAACGTAGGTACAGTTGAACTTCCTTTCCGTGGTCGTGTTATCAAAGTTCCTGGAGACAGAACTTATGAAACATGGACTGGTACATTCTATATGGATGACGCATTCGCACTAAGGAGTGCTTATGAGAAATGGATTGAGTTAACTAACGGTGTTGATAAGAACACTGCATCTGCTGATATAGTAGATACATGGGTAGACATCCAAGTCACACAACTTGATAAGTTTGGTGGAAGTGGTGCTGCTGATAATAAGTTAACTGAATTGAGACAGTACAACTTGATCTCAGCGTTCCCTGTATCAGTGTCACAGATATCACTCGCATATGACAACAACGATTCATACGAAGAGTTTGATGTTGAGTTTGCATATCAGTACCACACTACTTCAGGTGGAAACAACAAAAATAACGTTGTTGCAAGCTAACTAAATAGTCAGGTAAAGAAACCAAAATATTATGGCAGAGTTATTCGGTTTCTCGTTTAAGAAGCAAAAGATTAAGGAACGTGCTCCGTCACCTATCCAACCTTCTTCCGAGGACGGTGCAACCAGTTATATTGCAGGAGGTTACTATGGTCAGTATCTTGACCTAGACGGTAACTTCAAGACCGAGTACGATATGGTGAAAAAGTATCGTGAGATGGCGATGCATCCAGAAGTGGATTCCGCCATCGAAGATATTATTCATGAAGCGATCGTAGCAGATCAGAACGATAGTCCTGTAGAAGTTAACCTTGATAACCTTGAGGTTAGTGAAAGTGTTAAAGGAATGGTTCGTGATGAATTTGATTATATAAAAAACTTATTTGGATTTGATTCTAAAGCCCATGAGATGTTCCGTAGATGGTACATTGATGGGCGTTTATATTATCATAAGGTAATTGATCTTGACAGACCTCAAGACGGAATCAAGGAAGTTAGATATATTGATCCATCAAAGATTAAGAAAGTCAGACAGATAACAAAACCCAAAACTGCAGATGAGTTTATGAAGTATGACTTCGGACAATCCGAAGAGTACTTTATATACAATCCAAAAGGATTGAATAACACTTCTGCTAATAGTGGTATCAAGATTGCGAAAGATGCTATAACTTATATTACCTCAGGTATAATGGATACCAATAGAAATATTGTTTTATCCTATTTACATAAGGGAATTAAAGTACTCAATCAACTTAGAATGATTGAAGACTCTCTTGTTATCTACAGAATATCAAGAGCACCAGAACGTAGGATCTTCTATATTGACGTAGGTAACCTTCCGAAAGTTAAAGCGGAACAGTATCTTCGTGAAGTTATGGGAAGATATCGTAACAAATTAGTATACGATGCTGCCACTGGTGAGATCAGAGATGACAGAAAGTACATGTCTATGATGGAAGACTTCTGGCTTCCACGTAGAGAAGGGGGTAGAGGTACTGAAATAACTACTCTTCCAGGTGGTCAAAACCTTGGAGAGCTTACAGACGTGCAATATTTCCAAACAAAACTTTACAAAGCGTTAAATGTTCCTGCAGGTAGACTTGATTCTGCTACATCATTTAACCTAGGAAGATCATCTGAGATCACTAGAGACGAGTTAAAGTTCACTAAGTTTGTAGGTAAACTCCGCAAAAAGTTTAGTGACATATTTAATGACACTCTAAAGACACAGTTAATACTCAAGAGTGTTATCACTCCTGAAGACTGGGAGGATATGAAAGAGCATATCCAGTATGACTATCTCTATGATAATCATTTCACAGAATTAAAGAACTTAGAAATGATGACAGAGAAACTTAATGTCATTGGTCTTATGGATCCTTATGTTGGTAGGTACTTCTCTATTGATTATATCCGTCAGGAAGTTCTTGGTCAGACCGAGAAGATGATTGAGGAAATGGATGTTGCTATGGCAGATGATATAGAGATGGGTAGAGCAATGGATCCTAATGATCTAGTAGCGGCCGATCAAGCACAACTGGATGCAGAGACTGATAATATAGAGTTAGATCAAGAAGTTAAGAAAGCTCAAATCGCTAGTCAGAAGTCAAAAGCCGCATCTGATCAGCAGAAGGCAATGCAGCAACCCGCGTCTGCAAAACCTAAAGCAGCTAAATAAATTACAGACAACGTTACATTATGGCAACACAAGAACGAGAGATCGTTGATTTACTTTGGGATAATGATAGAGCTGATGCTCTAGATAAACTCAAAGATATGCTACAAGTTAAAGCTGCAGCTGCAGTGGATACTAGTAAACTGGACGTTGCTAATCGCATGTTTCCGCATGTTCCTGATGATGGGAAACCAACTGGATTACCTCCAGAAGGTGAAGCATCACCAGATGAAACTGCAGATGTGATTAACCGCAATCCAGATGAGATAGAAGCAACAACTGATTCTAAGGAAGATGAAGATGAAACTGATAACGGAACAGATTGAACCCGTAGAGATGCTCGTCGAAGAAACCGACGGGAAAAAGAATACCTACATTAAGGGCATATTTCTTCAAACCGAAATCACTAATCGCAATGGTCGTATGTATAGATACGAAACCATGGCACGTGAAGTCAACAAGTATAACGAAGAGTTCATCCGACGCGGAAGAGCACTTGGTGAACTTGGTCATCCAGAAGGTCCAACTATAAACTTGGATCGTGTCTCCCATAAAATTGTTGAGTTGCAGCCTGAAGGTAAGAACTTTATCGGTAAGGCAAAGTTGTTAGAGACCCCTATGGGTAAGATCGCAAAGAACTTACTAGAGGAAGGGGTACAACTCGGTGTTTCATCCAGAGGTTTAGGCTCTCTTAAAAAAGAGGGTAGTACCAATGTAGTCGCCGACGACTTTATCCTATCCACTGCTGCTGATATAGTAGCAGACCCTTCCGCACCTGATGCTTATGTTGAAGGAATCTACGAAGGAAAGGAATGGACTTTAATCGACGGTAAGATTAAAGAAGCACAAATCGAGGCAGTCAAGGAATCACTTGACAATGCACCCAATCCTGAAGTACTTGCAGAAAGAAAGCTCCGTGCTTTCGAGCAAATGCTCAGAAGTTTGTGATTTATAAATAAATATGTAAATTAAATGCAGTCTAATTACCCGCTAAGGAGTACGTAAATGTCAAGTATTGATGAAAAATTCAAAAAGGTGATCGCAGAACAAGCGGCTCCTGAAGAAAAAATTGCTGAGGATGCAGCTGTTGGCGATGCCGCCATCAAGAAAGGTGCAGTTCCCGCACAACCATCCGACCTTAAGAACGACGCTATAGAAGTTGGCGGTTCAAGTAAGGAAAAACCTGAAGGACCTGATAACGTAGGTGCTAAGGCTGCTGCTCCTGTAGGAGTAACAGGAGATTCTACAATCAAGACAAAACCTAGTGGTGCGTCATCAGCAATGCCTGGTGCATTATCCGCTAAGATCTTTGATGATGTAGAAAAGGAAGGAGACACAATCTCCGAAACAGAAGTAAAGGAAGACATCACTGCAATTCTTGCAGGTGCCGACCTTGACGAAGAATTCCAAAAGAAAGCCACGACAGTATTTGAAGCTGCAGTACATGCAAAGGTACAAGAGCAAGTCGCTGGACTTAAGGAAACTGCAGAGAGCAGGATCGGTGAAGAACTTGAAAAGATCAAAGAAGAGTTCGCTGGTCGCGTAGAAAATTTCCTCTCATATGCTTGCGAAGAGTGGATGACAGAGAACGAACTTGCGGTAGAAGCAGGTCTACGTTCTGAAGTCACTGAAGCATTCATGAGTGGATTAAAGAAATTGTTCATTGAAAGCAACATCAATCTTCCAGATGAGAAGCTTGATGCAGTCGCTGATATGAGCGAGAAACTTGATGAAATGGAGACCCGTCTCAACGAACAAATTGAAAAGAACGTTGGACTGCATGAACAGGTAGGGAACTATCGTAAAAATGAGATCTTGACAGAATTATCCAGAGGACTTGCAGAAGTTCAAAAGGATAAGTTTACTTCTCTTGCCGAAGCAGTCGAATTCAAATCTGAAGAGACGTATCGTGAAAAGCTTGGTCAAATCAAAGAGAGTTACTTTGGTGCAAAGACACCTGAAGTAGCAGAAGAAATCTCTACTGATGAACCAGCAAAAGTTGAATCTATTAGTGAGAGCATGAGCACTTATGTGCAGCAGCTCGCTAAAAGGATCTAACTGGCACACACTTAAAAAGTAATACAGGAGTATTCAAAGCATGTTTAATGCAGAAAAACTCCAAGAGAAGTGGGCACCAGTACTTAACCATGATGGTCTTCCTGAAATTAAGGACAGCTATCGTAAGTCGGTCACCGCAATCCTCTTGGAAAACCAAGAGCGTGCTCTCCAAGAAGAGAGAAACGTATTAACAGAGGCCCCAACAAACGTTGGTCCTATCAACACACAGACAACTGGAGCAGGTGCTGTATATGGTTTCGACCCTATACTTATCAGCTTGATCCGTCGTGCTATGCCTAAGCTTATTGCTTATGACATCGCAGGCGTTCAGCCAATGTCTGGTCCTACTGGACTCATCTTTGCGATGCGTTCACGTTACACAGCACAGAATGGTAACGAAGCATTCTTCAACGAACCAGATGCACAGTTCTCTGGTACTGACGGTGCTACCCCTCCAACAGCAACAACTGAGAAAAACCCTGGTTTAATCAACGATGCTACTGGTGGTGGAACAACTGCTACTAACTATGACCTAGCATCTTCTAAGTTCACAACATCTGAGCAAGAAGCACTTGGTGATGCAGCAGGAACTGCCTTCATGGAAATGGCATTCAGCATCGACCGTATTGCGGTTGAAGCTAAAGGTCGTGCCCTAAGAGCAGACTACTCAGTTGAACTTGCTCAAGACTTGAAAGCTATTCATGGATTGGATGCTGAGTCTGAGTTAGCAAATATTCTCTCAACAGAGATACTTGCTGAGATCAACCGTGAAGTTGTTCGTACAGTATACAGAGGTGCAAAACCTGGTGCTCAAGCAAACGTAGCAAACCAAGGTGTATTCGACCTTGACGTTGACAGTAATGGTAGATGGTCAGTTGAGAAATTCAAAGGACTATTATTCCAGATCGAAAGAGATGCCAACGCAATCGCACAGGAAACTCGTAGAGGGAAGGGTAACATCATCATCACATCTGCTGATGTAGCTTCTGCTCTTGCTATGAGTGGCGTTCTTGACTATGATTCAGGTATCACTGGTGCTACTGGTGGACTTGGAGAAGTCGATGACACAGGTAACACATTCGTTGGTACATTGAACGGTCGCTTCAAAGTATACATCGACCCTTATTCAGCTAACGTAAGTTCTGATCAGTACTACGTTGTTGGTTACAAGGGATCCAATGCATACGATGCAGGATTATTCTATTGTCCTTATGTACCTCTCCAGATGTACAGAGCGATTGGACAGGACACATTCCAACCACGTATCGGGTTTAAGACTCGTTATGGAATGGTTCTTAACCCATTTGCTAAGGGACTTGCTGCTCTATCTGATTCAGATCCACAGGCAGCTGGAAACCTCAACGCTAACGCATACTACAGAAGAGTTAGAGTTGCTAACCTAATGTAATAAATATCTCGGTTCGAGATGGATCAAAGAGACCCTACGGGGTCTCTTTTTTATTGGTAAGTAATTCTACGTAGGCATTTCTTTTTGTTAAAATGTAGCAGTAAATACGGTCCTTATTTGCATACATAATAGTAGGATTGGAGGAAACAAGATGTTCCCAAATTTCTTTATAATGAGGTAAATAACAGGAGACACAATGCACAATAGAGTTTCGCACAACCAACTAGCAGGTTGGAATATGACCGATAGTAATTCAACCAATACAGCTTACAGCGACATAAATCAGATCGACGATTATTTTGACTGCTTAATAGAATGTGCCGACTTACCTGCAGCGTGCAAGTCAATGTGTAAAAACGTATTTGATTAAAACTATGCACTGAAAACTTATCTTAAGTGGGGGTCTAAATAATTAGACCTCTTTTTTTATGCATGGATGCCATCACAGGTTTTGTTGAAGAGTATTTAAAAACATTTGATCCTCGTGATATAACAAAACCAGAAGGTTGGAATAGAAATTTCTTTGGAGTACCTAATTTTCATAGGAAGGTTATGTACAATGAAGGTCAGTTTCAGGTGGAATGTTTGAACTGGCCACCACATGCCATCATACCTGAACATGTACATCCAGACATTGATTCATACGAAGTATACATACGTGGTAAGATAAGCTTTAGTCATGGTGGTTATTGGATAGACAACCATCCAGAGCAGGAAAAGATATGTAAAATGCGATCGGATTTTTTTACTCTTAAGGTATACCATGATGATATACATGGTGCATTCATGGGTGATGGTAGATCTATATTCATGTCAGTACAGCATTGGCAGAATGGTGTTAAACCTAGCACTGTAGGTGAGAACTACATAGGTGCTGTAGATGGAGAACTTGGAAATGGATACAACATTGATGACGTGGAAGGACAGAGTACTAGAGGTAAGAACGTTAAGTTAACATGGATAGATGCTGCACATAAAGAAACAAACAAACCAGACTTCAGGGACTTTAGATTTGATATCTACGATAAGATTAGAGATCCCGACGTTTTTTGGCTCGGATAAATAATACGGAGACCTGCGTGAACTAATGACAAACTCAGCACTTTTCTCACCCTCCAACCAAAATTTTCTATCACCTGTAGGTTTTAAGTTTATTATTGGTAGGACACCAAATGTAGATTACTTCTGTCAGTCTGCATCAATTCCTAATGTAGAGATAGGTGTGAGAGAAATTCAAACTCCAGTGAAGGACTATTCACTTCCTGGCGATAAGATGACCTTCGGTGATCTGAATCTAAGGTTCTTAGTTAACGAAGACTTGGATAATTATTATGAGATATTCAAATGGTTAAAAGGACTTACCAATCCTAAACACCAAAAGAATTTTCAGAAGTACATTGCAACGGTAGATGAGAAGGGTAGACCTGATGATTTTGATAAGATGATGAGTGATGCTCGTTTGCTTATACTGAACAGTAACTATAATTCTATATCAACAGTTAACTTCTATAATATATTTCCAACAAGTTTAACTACTTTGGAGTTTGATTCATCTGCAACAGATATCAATTACTTCACAGCAGACGTTAACTTCAAGTATACTCTCTACGAGATCACAGATAAAAACAATAAGAAAGTATGAATCAATTGACTGATTATGTCAGAACCTACTCTGAACAAGTAGGGGAAGATCTATGTGAAACCATTATTGATACCTTTGATAAATCTGAAAGTGTATATGTCAATAGAGAAGGACGGCCAACTTTTCATGACTTAAATATAACACAAAGATATTTTAATAAGGATCCTATGTGGATAGAGATCCAAGAATCATTGCAAAATATATTTGCTAAAGTTGTAGATCAATATATTCAAGACATCGACTGTAGACATGACTTCCCCCAGAGGTGGACGTTTGAACAATTTCGTATGAAGATGTACGAACCAAATGGACGTGATGAATTTAAAACTCATGTTGATGTTGGGGATCATTCTTCAGCAATAAGATTCTTAGTTGCTTTTTTATATTTGAATGATGTTGATGAAGGTGGAGAAACTTCCTTCCCTAAATTAAACTATGCAGTTAAACCTAAACGTGGTAGAATAGTATTATTCCCACCTACATGGCAGTATAGACATGCGGGATTGCAACCTATATCTTCTAAGAAATATATCATAGGATCTTATTTACATTACACTATGCAAGGAATGACACAAAGTATTTTACCATGAACTTAGAAACATTGAATGACATGTGGGAGAAAGACTCTCAACTAGACGATGAGAAGTTAGACCATGACAGTTTAGAGATCCCCAGATTACATGCTAAATACCTACGACTTTACAACACCTTTAATACTTTAAAGGATCAACAAGAGTTGGAAGTCAAACGCACCTATAAAGATAGGTGGGAGTACTATACTGGTAAAGCGGAGAAACCATTTCCAATCAAACTCATCAAGACAGATGTTCCCATATATCTGGAAGCTGATGAAGTATACACTAAGTCCGTTCTTAAGCTGAAGTACTATAACCAAATGGTTGAGGCATTGAAAGCCATTATGCAGGCGATCAATAACCGATCCTTCTACATTAAGAATGCGATTGAGTTCGCTAAATTCCTGAAAGGTTATGAAATCTAATGTATTCATTCAGAAGAAGAACGAAGTATATCTGACAGTTGAATGTGAACCTCACGTAGGTCACGAACTTGCAGACGAGTTTACTTTTGAAGTGCCTCAAGCCAAATTCATGTCAGCGTACAAGAAGAGGTATTGGGATGGAAAAATCAAGTTATTCTCCCCAGGTACAGGCGAAATTTATGTTGGTCTTCTCCCTTATATTACTTCGTTTTGCGAAGAGAAGGGGTACGAAGTTATCCTTAGGGACAACGAATTTTATGGACTTCCATCAACGGTGGATGAGTTCATTACTCCCGAAGGAATAGGAGACTATGTAAAGTCATTAAACTTACCACACAAGGTAAGAGACTATCAGTACAAAGGTATATACGAAGCACTACGTAACAAACGAAAACTACTACTGTCACCTACAGGTTCTGGTAAGTCCTTAATGATCTATGCACTGTCTAGATTCTGGACAGCAAAGAAATTACAAACACTTATAGTAGTCCCTACTACATCACTCGTCGAACAGATGTATAAGGACTTCCAAGACTATGGTTGGAATGCTAAGATGCATTGCCATAAAGTATATGCAGGTACTGATCCGAGGTCTGATAAGGACGTGATCATTACCACATGGCAGTCAGTATATAAACTACCTAAGGTATACTTTGAAAGGTTTGGTGCTATAATAGGAGATGAAGCACATCTATTTAAAGCTAAATCTCTGACAAGTATTATGAATAAACTCTATGATTGTAAATATCGCGTAGGGTTTACAGGTACCTTAGACGGTACACAAACCAACCGCCTCGTTCTCGAAGGTGTATTTGGAACTGTCGATAAGGTAACCAAGACAGATAAGTTAATTAAAGAAGGACATCTTTCTGAGTTTGAAATTAAAGTCCTTGTGCTTAAGCATGATAAGAGATCCTTTAATACATATCAAGAAGAGATGGACTATCTCGTAGAGCATGAGGGTAGGAATAAATTCATTCGTAACCTAGTTTGTGACCTGTCTGGAAATACACTCGTCTTGTTCAACTACGTTGAACGGCATGGTATGCCCCTCTTTGAGATGATAAATAATAAGGTAGGGGACAGTAGATTGGTCTTCTTAGTTCACGGCGGTGTTGATACTGAGGACAGAGAAAAGGCGAGACGGATCGCTGAAACCACAAACGATAGTATAATTGTGGCATCTTATGGGACTTTTAGCACTGGTATTAATATTCGGAACTTACATAACGTTGTCTTTGCTTCGCCATCGAAGTCCAAAATCCGAAACCTCCAGTCGATCGGCAGGGTCTTGAGGAAAGGAGATCACAAAAACAAAGCAGTCCTCTATGATATTGCAGATGATATATCAAAAGGTTCACAAAAGAATTACACATTAAACCATCTCATAGAACGTGTAAAACTATATAATGAAGAAAACTTTAACTATGAATTCATTGATGTCCGAATCAGAGACTAACATGGAAAACCAAAAGCCAGCTGAGTTCCTAGCTGCCATTAAGTTGGTATCAGGAGAAGAGCTGCTCGCTATTATTGAACATGTTCGTGATGAAAACGGTGACTATATGATATTACAAAACCCTATAGAAGTCGAAGAAGTCGTTCTACAGGGTAACAAAGCAGGTGCAAAGGTATCACCTTGGATGAAATTTTCACGCGAGGAAGAATTCCTCATACCTAAAGATAAAGTTATTACAGTCGTGGAAGTAGATACTGAAGTACAAATATTTTATGCTATGTCTCTAAGGAGATTAAACGGTGATACTATCACAGATGCCACGGGTAGAATCTCTACTGTAGAGGAAGCCCGTATTAAACTTGATAAGATATTTGAGAAGTAGCTACTCCATTTCTTGAACTCGTACACTCGTATTCTAATCATGAATGAAACATTTGTCAAGCCCCCATTGACTTTTGGTATCTTTTTTGTTAAAATATAACTACATAACCATAATCACATGGCAGTAAGAAGAAAGGTACAGAGTGAGCATTATGTAAACAATAAGGAATTCCTTGAAGCATTAATTATATTCAAGGCGAAATGTGCTGCTGCGAAAGAAGCGGGTGAACCCCGTCCTCGAATCAGCAATTACATAGGCGAATGTTTTTTAAAGATTGCTACACACTTATCATACAAACCAAACTTTGTCAACTACATGTTCCGTGAGGACATGATTTGTGATGGCATTGAAAACTGTGTACAATACATAGAGAACTTTAATCCAGAGAAATCCAAGAACCCCTTTGCATATTTTACTCAGATCATATACTATGCCTTTCTGAGACGCATACAAAAAGAGAAGAGACAATTAGAAATAAAGAATAAGATTTTAACTAAGTCTGGATACGATCAGGTCTTCCATACAGATGACAAGACTGGTCATTCAGATTATAATACAATTAAGGAGAACGTAGAAATAAGAATTAAATAATGTATCCCATTACAATAATAGATGATTTCTTTGAGGATCCCGATGCTATTGTAGAGATGGCTAATGGGTTGAAATATTATCCTCCTGATACTGGTAACTGGCCAGGTATGAGAACTAAGCAACTTCATTTAGTTGAAGATAGGTTCTTTAATTATTTTGGTGAGAAGATACATTTATTATTTCATGATAGTTCACCTGAGTATTGGAACATGCAAACTCATTTCCAGAAGATCAAACCTTTCCATGAGGATAAGTATCACCCACTCAATAGGGGTTGGGTTCATCAGGACATTGATACTCACTTTGGTGGTATAGTATATTTGAATAAAGATACTGAACCAGATACAGGAACGTCGATTTATAAGGCAAAGAAAGGATTTGCATTGCAGTATAAGGAAGAGATTCAGATGAAGGAAGCTCACTATAGAGGTGATGATATTGATGTAGATGAATATATTAAAGCATTTGATGCTGCACATGAACAGTACGTTGAATCAGTTAAGGTAGAGAACGTGTATAATAGATTTGTCATGTTCAGTAGCAAGACACATCATGGTGTACAGACCTTTGGTACTAAGGAACGTCTTACTCTAAATTTCTTTAGTATGGCAATGAGTGGTAAGATAACACCCTTACAAAAATCTAGATGAGATATCCAGGATTAATACCAGGCAAACAAAAAAACGTCGCCGATCAAACCTATGGATGGGACTATGGAACTATTGAAGATGGACATAAACATATAGATCCTATGCTCCACTTCGGGTGTTTCACTCTAGGATATGGGAGACAGGATCTCATAGATTATGTTAGTGACAATATGAGGGTCAAACCTGAGATAGCAGAGAACTTCTTTGATGACAATCCTCTTAGGTTAAATGATGCAACATGGGAACTGGCAAGGATATTAAAAGCAGTAACAGGATATAGATCTATCTTTTCACTCAGTGGTAGTGATGCCAATGAAGGAGCAGTTAAACTCGCTAGTGCATATCAGGCACAGTTGGGTCAGTATGATCGTAAAGGTATAGTTACCTTTAATGGTGGGTATCATGGATCCACTCTACTGACATCTAGTATGGGTGATGGGTTGTTTAATGATCCATATTATACAATGAAACCATATCAGAATGTAATGAGACTACCCATAGATTTTTATGTGGAGCATTACAACTGGGATGATATCATTTGTGTTTTAGTAGAAACTTGTCCTTATTCAAATGGTCTCAAACCCCATACTGAAATGTTCTGGGATAATAT
>VTLG01014999.1_pt1 | contig 18779 bp, 26 predicted proteins | sample 4694571 | NCBI WGS metagenome assembly VTLG01 (sample SAMN12604809, study PRJNA352737) | marine metagenome | biome: ENVO:00000447; feature: ENVO:00000209|ENVO:00000569|ENVO:01000036; material: ENVO:00002151; isolation source: viral sequences binned using virsorter ...
GTAAAATTACATATCCATTCCATATTCCCCAAGGCATGCGTAGTATTTTAAATTTTAAACCTGCATGTTCACGAATTTCTGAATCCCATAGGATTTCATTAAACCAGGGTAATTGTAATTTATAATCTTCTGGTAAATCGTATCCTACCCATCTATCAGGATTGAGTTCATTTTTTAGTTCTGAATCATCTCTTAAAGACATATTACTCCTTTTTATTTTCCATGTGTGCCTTCTATTAGCGGCAATACTTTATCATCCCATACTTTTATTAGGGATGCGTAATTCTTACGCTGAGTATCGTTTTGATTACGATGAACTACTAAAATATCGTCAATTCTTTCTAATTTAAGTTCCATTTTATATTTATAGTCCTCAAATGCTTCACTAAGTGCTGAAAGTTGCTCTTCTAATTTTATAAATCGTATATTTATTTGATCATTCATTCCTGGGGTTTGATTATCATGAATATCATTATCCATTTTGTTTCTCATTAAATAGTGAAGGCTCTCTACCAGAATAGGCCTCAGAAAAAAGTAACTCGTCCATAAGTAGCTTAGCTTTTCCCAGTAGAGAGCGTTAAATCAGAATAGGAGTGAGTTTCTTCTTCGTTTTAGTCTCAGAGGCGACCCTCGTCTATTGTACTACCAGATTCCTCACCCACTCCTGTTAAGGGAAGCTACTCCCTCCTGAGATCTAAAAAACCAAACTCGTTTGAATGGTACAAATCCGATCCCTGTTTGTTTACCGTTATAGAGTCAAGTTGGTTACTAAATAATGTAGACATCCTACCAAGAAGCCATTATCTTTCACCAACTTGCTCTATTAAAAAGCTGATTACACGATGTCACTTGAGTGATTTCCCCTCCATAGACAGTATATTGCCGTACCTACCTCACCAGTTTTTTATTAGATTTATTAATCTTCCCAGTATGGTTCATCAAGATCACATGGAGAGCCTTGTTCTTGATCTATCCCGCAATGATCTCGGTAGCTATAGCAACATTCTTCGCAGAAAACTCCTGCGTACACACCAAAAGAATATCGTTCTTGTATGTCATCGCTTTTATTATGACAGCGACTACATTCACTTGTTATGTCAATAGGCATATATTTCCTGAAAAATTATTATTTATAACCTAATTTCAGTTACTACTGTTGCTTCTTGTTTTTTGCACTGTTTTTTATATGAGTGCATTAAGCAACTATTTGTATTGCATTTTCTGTATTCTTCATCTAGTTGGAACACAATCCATCCTCTTTTCCTGAGTATACAGGCCAAGGTATGATCTGGTACTGATACGAAATCAGCTATTGATGAAGCAACATCATTTACTACGTCTTTAATTAACATATATTCTCCTTAAATTTATTATGGTTCATTATCATATAATAATTGTTGAACTTCCTCACTGCTTGCTACATTTACATAGTAGTCTTTCAATGAAGAAGCTGTGTATTCAACAAGATCTTTCACATCCATGTTATCAACAACACGATCAACTGTGTCCTCTATACGTTCAATGTATTCAGAGTATTGTTCTTTAGCTATGCTCATATATCCTTTTTAAATTATTTTTTGAATTTCTTCTAATGTTGCGTTATTTGGTAATAGTTTTAAATCAGCCCATGATTTACCTATTTCCATCTCAGCAGTAATGCGTATATCGTTAGATGCAATAGTTATATGTTCTTGCCATTCCATCTCTTCGATTAATACATCATTTAAAAACTTAATGTATTTAGGTTCATCTTTGAGCATGAAATATACTGCATCATGAATCATGTTAATAGGAAGTATATGCTCACCATATCCTGCTTCTTCTATGCGGGTATTAGTAGCTATAATAGCCCTATTTAATAACATTCCCCATGATTGAGTAACTGCATTGTTCGCACTTCTTACTTCTGCATGAGCTTCATGTGGAGTTTTTGAATTATCCAGGACACATTGTGCTACTATTGGTGTTTTAAGTTGTAAACCAAATGCACAATTAACATATCCATGTTTTTCCATGAATAATCTATTTTTATTATTAAACTTATCAGATTCTGCATATAACGAATGAAATGCTTTCTCTATCTGTACAGCTTTTTCCATAGAGAATCCTGTTCTTTTATGTAAAGTATATGCTGTACCCGAATACTGTAAAGCAAATGTAGGTGCTTTGGATTTAGTTCTTAATTCAGGATATAATTTTGCTATACTATTAATAATATTAACTCTATCTGATAATTCAGTAGTTTTAGCTAGAGCAGCTGTTATTTTAGGCATGTCTTCTGGAAAATAAGCATATGCTCTAACTGAATGTCCATCATATCCTTGAGTGTATATTTTCTTTCTTTCTGGATCGTTAGAAAGTATTGTCCCTATTTTCTCCTCAAGAGCAGTAAAATCAGCTCCTGCAAATAACCAACCAGGTTTTGTTCTAAAGCAGCTTTTAACTAACTTACCCATCTTACCTTTACTAGGTAGATTAGTTAAATTAGGAGAATTACTTGATAACCTGCCTGATTGAGTTCCGCCTAATCTAAAATTTCCATGTAGAAAATCCTTTTCTTTCATGAATGCTTTAATAAATGTATTATTTATTTTGTTCACGTCAATTAAGTTACTAATATTATTTAGTAACTCTAGTACATCACTATCTGATATATGTTCTTTAAGTAATTTAAGTGTTTCTGCATCTGTCTTAGGAAATCCTTTTTTAGTTTTGTCTAATACAGGAAACTTTAATTTTGTGTAAAGTAGAGTGCTCAATTGAGTATTACTAAAGGGATTAAATTTTACATGAGCAAAATCATCTATAGTTTTTTTCAGTTTTTTTAATTCTGAGTTTCGTTTAATGCATGCATCATGTTGTAATTGCTCATTAAATTCTTTAACTATAGCAGTATTTTGAATAGTTTCTTTAAGTTTAGCTTCTTCTTCTTCCAATAAGCTATGTACTTCAGAAACTCTCTCATTGTCCAGAGGAAGCCCTGTAAGCATCATTTTGATGATAGGGTATATACTAGGCTGGAAAATTGCTGTGTACGGCTCAGAGAGAGTCTGTAATTTGTATTTTTTCCATGAATAGTAAGTAGCTAGGGTATCTATTAAATTATATTTAAGAATTTCTTCTTTATCACAATTGGTAATATTATCCATATCTATTGTGTAATTCCCTGTATGAGCTATGGCTATATCTTTTAACTTGAGTGATATTGGTGTAGTAGCATTTTTTTGTAAATAAGCCAGTAGCATAGTATCATGGACATTTTTAAAGTAACTTAATCCTTTTAACATACCTAAGTAATCAGTGGAATGTTCCATCCACCAATCTCTGACTAATAATTTCACGTCAAATAAGCTGTTATGGAATACCAGGTTACCTGTATATGTTTCAAAGAATTTTTTAGTGTAATAAATACCATTAGTGGGGAAGTAAATAGCACTTCCTTCATTTTCATTCCACGCAAAAGATATTGATATTATTGAACTATTTAAAGATAAGCCAGTAGTTTCAATATCCACAGCTAATGTGTCATGCATGTAGAGAGCATCTAGTAACTCTCTATCTGAATTATAAGTAAGAGCATAATTACTATTATGAATGATATCAGTTTGATTACTTACAACTGCATTTAAACCAGCATCTATAAGACTTTTATTCTCAGGAGATTTAAATAAACTTTTAAAATGTGGAACATATACGCATGTAAATCGTGTATATCCATCATATCTACCAGGAACTAGGGCTCCATACTTGCTGGATAATTTTTGTATTTTAGTTATAAATTTAAAATAGTTACTATCTGCAATAACTAATTTCTCTACATGAGAGGGGATTTTAGTTATAAGTATATCTAAATAAGCTTTTGCAGTTTTAGCTGTGACCGTAGATAGCTTGTTATACAACAGGTTATACACTAGTGCATCTTTACCTAAGACATTTAAGTAATGTTCGTGTAGCTCAAAAGAGAATTTATCACTATTTTTAATCAGTAAAGCTATATTATTACTCATATGTCAGTATTTAATTAAAGTACACAGTTTTACCAAAAGGCATTTTTTCAGCGTCTGAGGTACAGATCCAAAGTACAGGTATTTTAGGATCAATAGGTACGTCAGCGTGTAAATCTGTAAAATAAATTAATGCTTGAGTGGGGTTTTTCTTAACATATTCCATAACTGGTTCAAAACTAGTGCCACCACCTCCAGAAAATTCTAAAGATAGAATATCTGTAGTGTAATTTATGTCGTATACATTGTGTATTTCAGCATCACAATCAAGTATTTTCATATGTTTAGGATGAAAAGAATTTTGTATTCCCCTAATTTCTGAAAGCATAGTACGTAGGTCTTCTGAAGTAACAGAACCACTTGTATCAATAGCAAAGGTGAGTGATGATAATCCGTAACTATGCAAACTAGGCAAGTATACTGTCTTATATCGTCTGTTTCTCCTGGCCCAGCTGTAGTTAAGTTTAACTGTAGTACTTACAAATTTATTAAGTAAAGTGGGCCAAGGGAGCCTAGGGTTAATTAGTTCATCTATATCACGAAGTATGCTCTCTGGTATTTCTCCTGCGGCTTTACCTGCAATTTTAGATTGCGTGACAGCTTTAACTAATATATTTTTTACTGCCTCTGTAGCTTCTTCTGCATTTCCTGCTGTGTCTAGTAAATCTAATAATTCGTATTCTTCCTGGCTTTCATTATTTTTTAATAGAGCATCGTATACTTGCTCTGTGGACATGTCTATATAAATTTTATCTGCCAGCCCTCCTGGAGGTAAAGTATATCCACTATCTAACAACATATTATTTATAACGTAATCTGCTGCTTTATTCCAAAGCACATGATTACGATCACCTTGTCTTAATTTATGCATAAAAGCTATATGCCAACATTCATGCGCCATTAATCCTGTCAATTCAATAATTGATAAATTTTTGCAGAAATCAGGATTATACATAATTTGTTTACAATCAGTACCTGCTGTATCTACCATTTTGGATACTACATGTTTGACGCTTAAATTTATGGTAGACAGAAATACTGACCTAGTCATCAGCTCTATTTTAGCTTTTAGTAATTTTTGTTCTAACATTAGAACATCTCAGATGCATGTTCACTTACCCATTTTTTAATACGTAAATGATCTTTTAAATCAGGTTGTTTGCTATATACATCTTTTAAAGTTATTACTTGAAATTCTATAGGCAGTCTTTCTATCGCAGTCATAACTGTATCTACATTTGTTTTAGTTATATTATGAGATAACATTGTAGTAATAGCATATTGTTCACTTATTTCAGTGGGAACCTTCCATCCAGTTTTAGGATTATCTAATATTTGCTCAATAGTAGGTAATGATTCATATATTTCACAATAAGTAACAAGTTCTATTGATGTACCTTCACCAATGGTACCTGCTAATCTGATCTTATCTATAGTATCTATAGTTTCAGAATTAGAAATAACTTTGCTAGCAAATTCAAATGTTCTAGGACAAGGGAATGTTAGTTCATCTGTATCTGGATTAAACTTATGTAAGACAGATGGTTTGAATTTAATAAAAGAAATTATTCTATGATCTATATTATGTAAATTAGCCCATTCAACCCAAATGTCACAATCTACAATTAATCTGTAATGGCTGAGCCTGGAAGTAGTAGCAGTACTAGCTACATTTACTATGGCTCTATCGCTTATTAAATTTCCTGCTGCAGCAATAACACATTTAGGATGCAAAGAATGTTCTTCTATAGTTCTATCTAAAATAAGCCTATATGCAGCACCTTCTACTTCACGGGAAGCTGAGTTGAACTCATCTAAGAAAAGTAACCACCCAGAATATCCAGTAGGAACAGGGTCTGTATTCAATGGAAAATATTTAGGTGGAAGGAAAGCCATACGATCATCTTTTGTATCAGGAAATCCTTTCATATCTACGGGCTCACACTGACTTACTCGTAAATCAATCAATTTCAATTTAAATTCATCTGCAATACTTTTAACTACATCTGATTTACCCATTCCTGGACTAGAAGCTACCATAGGGACTAATCCTACTTTAAAATCCCTGATCATAGCTTCTCTTAATTGCTTTGTATTCACTTCAAACATGTTATTTTTCTTCTAATAGATTGTTAACTAATCTTGTTTTTAACTGCGAAGGTGCAGTTATAGTGGGTAAATCTTCTTTATTTTCAGGATTCCTCGTTCTTTTAACAGGTTCAGGTTCTTTAGGTAAATACTTATGAAGACTTTCTGGCCACATCTTTCTTATTTGTTTAGAACCTGTAGTTCTATCAAATGATTGTGATATAAAATTGTCCATTTCCTTTTTTTCTTTTTTTATTGCCTGTTCTCTTTCTATAATATCTGCTACTTCAGCGTATAAACTAGGATGTACACTATATTTTTTATCAGAAATTGGAGCTGCTTCATCATCATTTAAGTGCACGTCCCATGTTTCGTTGTAAGAATTTACAGGATCATTTTTTTTATATACAACTTTTACTGCGTATTTATGCCCATAGGAACCGTGGCCATAATTTAGTAAATAATCAGGTATTTTAGCTATAAATTCTTTATATGGTGCATACTCTAGAGCAAGATTCTTTCTCAAGAAAACTTCTTTTTCTTCACTTATCTTTTTAAGATGTGCACCATACAGGTCAGACATTATTTCTTTTCGTATGTTATACATCTTATGCTGAGATATTCGCATAACTATCCTTCTAGTAATTCATTAAGTTTATGTTTATTTATTTGGTTGCTTACTTCACAGTATTTACTATCTGGAAGCAATTTGGCAAACCTGGCTACTGCGCTGATACTCATTGAATCTTTCACGCATTTATTATTTACCCGCCAATTGGCGCAACCTTTGTACGTACATTCTTTTATGACAAAATATTGCATTAAACTATCTCAATATGTTTATGGATATTATGTTAAACAAATATCCAGTTCTTAAGTCTTTATATTTTTAAAAAAAATAACTCCCTTAAATAAAGGGAGCTATTTATGAGGTTAAGATAACATATAACTGCTATTTATTATCTCATGTTTGAGCGATGGAAATATAGGAAACCACGACTTACCCATACTTAACTCTTTGACTATAGAATTAAGTAAAGTAGAGTCACTTATTTCAGCTAATATTTCTCGATAACATTGAGCAATTGCTGACATGTTATTAGGGTGACTGCCAAAGCAATCATGTATATGAATTAGCTCGAAGTCACACCTTCTAATCATTTCTCTAGCAATATATCCATCAATAGAATGAATAATATTAGGAAGCAATGATCTATAATTAGGACTAGTTACTAGTTCTGTTCTGTAAATACCGCCATATGGAGTATTATATTTAACTGTACCAAGTACAGGAACATGAGCTACATGCCCGTCAGGTAACGTCCACTTATGGTGAAATCCGTTAGTATTCCAAAGAGGATTAACTATTTCCATAATTTTATAAGCTCCAGGAAATATCTGTTGTATTACTTCATAGAATGCTGCCAATTGTTCTTTACTTAGCATTCTTTCTGGAGTTTTTACACTGTTATAAAAGAAAGTCATAACTACTTTCTTAACAACTTTCCTTGTAGTAGGAACAGTGCATAGATCATTTATTGCATCAGTAACTTCCTGGTATAGATCTCTTCTTACTGCAGGATCTACCATATTAGTAGCAGATGCTGTTTCTCTGCATCCACTTAAAGCAGCCATTATTTGAATACCTGATGCAGTTGCATCAAGAGTCATCCAGTATCCCGTAGGTTTATTGTCTATGGTATCCAGGAGAGCCTTAACAGCTTTCCTGCCTAGATGAGGTTCATCCCATTTAATCTTACCATCTACGATGGTATTTAGAGATGATCTGGTCCATTCTATTCTATCTTCCCATGAGAGTTTATCCTTACCCGCATGGTTAGCTATAGCTATATATAAATTATCATAGTTATCTATGATTTCTTTATTAGCTAGAGACAATGTAGACTTAACTCGTTGACTGCTTTGAATATTTAAAGGCCAGCCAGTAGAATAACCTCTACCTCTACTATCGTATTTCCATACGAAGTACAGCTTAGCCTGGTTAAACATTGTCAGCTTGGAATTAATAACTGATGTAGTCCATGGAATTGTCTGCAGTTTATTTAATACATCAGCAGATAAGTTTATTTCTTTAGGGATAAACCTAGCAGCTCTACCTAGCAAAGGTGGCTGTTTATTTAGGTAGTATCCCCCGCTCCATCTTGGTAAAGAATTTTTTGTCATAAACCAATCAAGAGGTTGCTCCAGCATAGGTAGATCAGCAGTAAGCCTGTCTAATATGCGTTGTTCACCATGGCTAAGAAGAAACATGGGTCTTATTTGCATGTTATCTTCAATAGTAAATAATAAACCACTTAATAATTCCAGTATGTGAATACCTTTCTCCAATACTTCTACGCCTGCAGCTCTAGAAGTTGTCACTATCTCACCTAAAGGAACTATTAGTGCTCCTGGTTCTATAAGCCTACCCTTATTGGATAAACTTATCTTAGTAGCTTTGACAGCTACCAGGTTAGGTTTGGGAATACCTCGCACAGTTAAATAAGTAGTAACTTTCTCTATTAACCGAGCTACTTCAGTATTCTCTACTAACGTCGTACTATTTTTCCTGGATTTTTTCTCCAGCATAAATTGGTCCATACTATCCTCCTGAGTGAATTAATGGTTATAGATAGAAGCCCTCTATCTAGTTAAATAAAGAATGAAATAAAAAATACTAGGATAGATGCCGAAGCACCTATCCTATGTGATTAGATGAGGTCACTAAGATCGACATCATCCTTGACATAAACTTCTGCTTTGCTGAAGTCAGTATCTTCATCAATATAATCATCTTCAGAAGATGGATTGATGAAGCCAATGGACCTGAATCGTTGTTCAGGATTTTCCTTAGTACTTGTTATCGAAACAGGAACAGACATACTAAGTCCATTATTGTCGCTAACAGGTCTAAGGACTAAAGATTCAGCATTTAGAATCTTTAGTGCTTGTTTAGGATGCTGACATCCTACAAAAGCATGAATATTTAAATTCATATGCATGCCATCAACTTCAACATGGAATTTGCTGAAGTTATTACCATTAGAAGAAGGAGTAACAGTTTTATTAGTATTCATACATATCTCCAATTAGAGATTAAGCACGATATATTCGGTGCATAAATAGTATTACTACTGCATGCAATAATACTATTAATAGCTTAGACATAATAAACTATCCTGCCGGCAGAGCCGGCATTTTTAATAATAAGTAAATAAAAAATAAAAGACTTGCTATTAAATAAAGAAGAGAGTATAATAAATTTACTCACCCACCATATATAAATAAGTATAGATTAATCTTCTATATACACAGTACTCTATAAGTTTTTGTGTAATATACCTTAGGTATCCCCTTAAATATCCTCTATCTTACTGTGTTTGTGTGTTTTTATGAATGGAACGGAATGCTTAAGTTATTTATAATTAGAGTTGCATTTTTTAAGAATGCGACCTTTTATCCTGGAGCATTCATGCAACGTGAGGCTCGCCTCCTAATTATGAATAATTAAGTATGGAGTGGAATGAATGTGTGTTATTTTTTAAAAAAATGAGGTAGGAATTAACCTACCTCGGATTTATTAGAAAGTACTTACTACTAAGTAAGCAAGCATGCTTATGGTGAGTAGTCGTATTGATAGTACTCCATATTCGTATAGACTGGAGTAATGTTGTTGTTCGTAGGTTGTCATTAAGACATTGAACTCTTCCTGGTTCATGTATTTATATACATTTACGTTTTGTTCCATATAACCTTTATGATGATGAGATGATGGAGACAAGGTACTAGCGACTTAGGTGAGTGCGCTCTAGTGCTTCGCTTGTCTCCGTTAGAGGTTTAAGCTAAGTACTTATCCAAGTCCTCAGCTTTGATACCCGCAGATTTGAGAAGGCCATCCATCTCCTTGCGGTTATTCATTTTAGACTCAAGTCTAATGGATCTACAAGCATCCTTGTATACTCCACTTAAGTCCTGCGTACCTGCCATAAGGTCAGATACGATTGCACTGATACCGGATACGATATCATTGATTGCTTTGATTATAACCATATTGTTCTCCTAATTAGAGAGTTAACTAATACCTAGTACGGAATTGTATTAAGTATCCTAGCAGCAGAGCTGCTGTGTTTTTATTTTAAAGATAGTTATTTTTATAGAGGGGGGAGGGGAATTTGAATTTCCAGCACCCTGCGGTAATAAGTACTACATTCATACTAATAATAAAAAAAGTCAGTAATGCTTTTAGTAAAAAAGCTTGCAGTTGTTCTTAAAAAATATTAGTAATAAAAAGATGAGAGTGATTAAGAGTAAAGTAGTTAATAGATTATTTGAGGGGTGTACTGATATTAAAGCGTATGGGGTGTTTATTAGGTTGTTTTTAGCTGCAGATAATAGGATGTTGGTTAAGGGCTCCCCGGAAGTTATTAGTAAATTAATTGCAGTTAATGTTAGTAATTTTTGTCTGGCCGTGCGGGAATTGAAAAGAATGGAGTTGGTCAGGAAATATAGTAGATGGGAATATATGATTAATCCTGAGTGCAAAAAAATAGATGATATTAGGGATGAGGAACAACTTATGCATATGTGGAATAAAGATAGTACTGATGGATTGAGGAGTGCGTGAGTGCATTTAGATATAGATAAACAGGAAGAAATTAGTTTAATGGGCAGTGCTGTGTTGATGCTTTTAATTAACAAGGCCCAGACTAATAACTTAGTAAATGTTGCGGAATTAAGAGATTTACTGTGCAGAAGAACTCTACGAAAATATATATTAGAGTTGCAGAGCAGAAAATTTGTTGTTATGGTTAGTAAGAATACTGTTATGTTGTCTCCCTATAAATGTTGGAGGGAGGACAGAACTAAAGCAATAAGTACCTGGAGGAAATTGTGTACAAACTAGATAATATAAATGATGTAGACAGTACAGTAGATTCTACAGATATGCTAACTAAGGAAATGCTTATAAGTACTCTGCCTGATAAAAGATTCAGGCGACATGTGACTGATGAAATACTGGAGTTGATTAATTCAGAAACAGATAGTGATCTTAGGAGAGTGTTTAGGGATAATGCTTTAACTTACACCAGTGTGTTAATGCAGGGCAGACACTCATTGTCAGCGTATGTTAATGCTGTTAAATTTGCTTCGCACAGGTTAATGGGTGATATTAATTCTATGGCATACAAAAAAGTATTTGTAGACAGGCATGCAGCTATGGTGGCTAAAGGGTATACTTCTAGTTATATAGCTAGTTTTGCTAATAATTACGCCAATAATCCATTAGTTGTTAATATACTGGAAAGAGCTGTAGTTCCTACGCATATACTGAATGCAGGAGTTTACCAGGAAGCTATTAATACCCAGGCTGAATTAATGCGTACTGCTAATTCTGAAATGGTTAGACAGAAGGCAGCAGAAAGTTTATTAATTAATTTAAAAGCTCCCGAATCGACAAAAATAGAATTAGATGTGTCATATGGGCAGTCAGGCATGATTGAGGATCTCAGAGCTACTACTAAAGCTTTAGCTCAACAGCAGGTAAAATTAATTAAGGAAGGAGTTAGTTCTGCCAAGGATATAGCTCATAGTGAAATTATTGCTAATAAAGTAGAAACAGAATACGTTGAATTACCTTCAAAATCTGCATAGGATAATGCATGCCTAAGACAGTAGACGATTATTTAAATGAGGTAGATTATTCTGTAGATCCACTGTATGTGCCCAGTGAGTTTGCATTAGAGTTTGTCAGCTTCCTAAAACTAGTCAATGGAGGCAAAGGGGAAGAACATAAAACTCCAGTAATGCATTATCACATGTTAGATAATATTGCTGGTAAGCAACAGAATACTGCTAATATGGCACACAGGGGCAGCTCAAAAACTTCAATATTTTCAGAATATTTATTTTTATATATAGCTACTTATGGAGGTATACCTGGATTTGGGGATATTGGATTTGCTATGTATGTTTCAGATAGTGTAGAAAACGGAGTAAAGAATTTAAGAAAGAATATTGAGTTCAGATGGGAGAATAGCGAATTTTTACAGCAATATATCCCTGAAACTAATTTTACTGATATTAGATGGGAATTTACCAATGCTGCAGGTAAATCGTTTATAGTTAGAGGGTATGGTGCTTTAAGTGGTGTGCGTGGTGCCAAAGAAATAGGGCAAAGACCTACTTTAGCAGTATTAGATGATTTAGTGGGGGATTCAGATGCCAGATCTCCTACAGTTATATCTAATATAGAAGATACTGTATATAAAGCAGTTAATTACGCATTACACCCAACTAAAAAGAAAACTATATGGAGTGGTACTCCGTTCAATGCTAAAGACCCATTATACAAAGCAGTAGAAAGTGGAGCTTGGGCTGTAAATGTATATCCAGTGTGTGAACAGTTTCCTTGTAGTAGAGAAGAGTTCAAAGGCAGCTGGGAGGACAGGTTTAGTTACGATTTTGTAAAATTAGAATATGATAATGCAGTTAAAGCAGGTAAAGTAGATACATTTAACCAGGAACTGATGCTTCGGATTATGTCAGAAGAAGAAAGACTAATCTTAGATTCAGATGTTATTTGGTACAATAGAAGTAAAGTAATTACTAATAAATCAGCATATAATTTTTATGTTACTACTGATTTTGCCACAAGTGATCGTGAACACTCAGATTTTAGTGTAATTAATGTGTGGGCACTTAATAATAATGGAGATTGGCTATGGGTAGATGGAATTTGTGAAAAAATGCTGATGAATGCTACTGTAGATAATTTATTTAGGTTAATTCAGGAGTATTCTCCTTTAGAAGTAGGGATAGAAGTTACAGGACAACAAGGAGGTTTTATTAGTTGGGTCCAAAATGAGATGGTATCAAGAAATATTTATTTTAACTTGTCAAAAGGAAAAAATGGTAATAATGTTGGAATAAGGCCTATTAAAGATAAAATGAGTAGATTCCAAGAAAATGTAGTTCCGTTATTTAAAATGAAAAAAATATGGTTTCCAGAAGAATTAAAAGATAGTGACGAATTAAAAGAAATGATGGTAGAATTACAATTGGCTACCATTAAAGGGTTTAAAAGCAAACATGATGACCAATTAGATACTATATCCATGTTAGCTGAGCTAAATACATGGAAACCTAGTGAAGTAAGTGTAGAATACAATGAAGATATCGAAGCTATACCTGGAACATCTATATGGGGTAGTGAAGATACTAAAGTTCATGATAATTCATATTTTGTATAAAAAGGAATGCAATGAAAGCATCTGAATATATAAATTACCTGGTAAATGGGGAAACTTACAAATTAGCTATTCAAGATGTAGGAGATTTGGCAGTTAATGGCGCAACTCCATCCGCTCTGCAAGAAACGAATAGAAAGAAGTTTATTAACTATTTAAACTTAGCTAATTTAGCTATACATAAAAGATTTCACTTATTACAGAAACAATTTGAAATAGATAATCCTACAAATGATGAAGAATATGCGCTGCCCAGTGATTTTTTAGCTCCTATTTATGCATATTACAACGATACTGAAGCTGAAGAAATTCCCATAAAAGATACTTACAGAAAAATTGTAGATAATGTGGATACTGCAGTATCTTTACTTATACCGGAGCCATTTAAAATAACTGTGAAAGGTACAGATACCTCTAAACGTCCTCAAATTATTTTGATATATGCCGCCTCTCCTCCAGTAATTAGCCAAGTAAATCATTCTTTAAATGTAAATAATGTGTACACAGAAGCTATGTTAAATTATGCTGCGTATAAAGCATATAGTGCTATTAGTGGGGATATTAAAGCAGAAAATAATAGTTACTACCTGCGTTACGAAAGTAATTGCAGACAAATCATTGCTAGTGGGTTAGGTGGAGATAATGAGACAGAAACCAATACTAAACTAGAAGATAATGGATTTGTTTAAAATAATACTTGACAGATTATTTTTTATTCACTAAATTTAAATTAAGAGTATTCTCCATACAGAAATATAGATTATGGCCTATTTTGAAACAATAAATTTAGTTCAAGGAGATACTAATCCTCAATTAAACTTCACGCTGCGAGATTCTAAAACAGCAGCTTCTGGAAAAACATTAGATGAAGATGACTCTTCAACCTGGGCAGCTATTGATATAACCGGATACAGCATTGAATTAAAATTTAGAGCATTAAATAGCACTAGTGTGTTATTTACAGAGTCTCTTGGTATAACTACTGCTGCAGATGGTACTTGTTATATGATTTGGCCAGCTAATTCTTTGGATGTAGAACCAGGAATATATGAAGGAGAACTTCAGCTAACTGATGGTAATTCCAGAGTACAGACAGTATACGATAAGCTTAAGTTTAAGGTTAGAGAACAGTTCTGATGGGAATAAATTGGAGTCTTGATTGGGTAAAACTTCAACCAGAACTTAGTCATCAAAAAGTAGCACCAACAGTAACCTATCGAGATATAGCAATAGATATCTTGATAGATGCAGTTAGTAAAAATCAAAAAGTAATCGATAGTGCTACTATTACAGATCTTTTTTCAGCAAACCTGATAAGACCAGTATTTGATGAAATAACTCTTAGCGATTCTGTAATCAAATATGTTATTAAAGATTATCTTGATGATGTTCCTTTAACTGATGTAATTGATGCTGCTAATCAATTTCTTAGAGATGTATTTGATGAAGCACGGGCACAAGATTTAGAATTTCCTGCTCGAATACCTTCTGCGTTGTTAAATGAAGGTTTAGTTAATGAATTTCTGTTAAATGGTGCAGGGAGTAATATTACTGATCGAATAGCAGTTATTGCTCCAACAAAGTCAAATGAAATAGACTTTACAAGTATTGCAGAAATACTTACATCAGCTACGAGTAAAGTACTTTCCGACACTGCAACTATTTCTGAAGGAATAGTAAATAATATTTCTAAATCTCTTACTAGTGGGTTCACCTTAGATGATTTTGCTGATGTCGATAAAAGTGTAACTGGAGTTAAAGGTAATATAGCTACTATGAGTGATTCAATATCCATAACATTGATATTGTCAAGAATGGTAGGATCAACTACACTTAATGAAATAACACTCAATTAGGAAAAATATGATTATAGATGACTTACAACTAACTGGAGCACTACAAATCTCCCTTAATAATGAAATAGTTCATCAGTGTGATAATCTTGTAGTTACTGCAGGTAAAAACTGGGTGGCTGGCAGATTTAAAGATGGTAGTATACCAGATGAAATGTCACACATGGCTATAGGTAGTGCTGACACTGCTCCTGCTGCGGGGAATACAGCTTTAGCAACTGAATTAAATAGAATAGCATTAACTACTGATGGTGGAACTGTATCAACCAATACAGTACAATATGATGCTAGTTGGACATCAGCGGCTGCTGCTTATGCTATAAAAGAAGCAGGTATTTTTAATGCGGCAACAGGCGGGACTATGCTAGCTAGAACTACTTTTGCTGTTATTAATAAAGGTACTGATGATACTGTATCAATTAGCTGGACTATAACTGTATCATAAAAAAGGTATTTTATGGCTGTTAAATTTAGTAATGCTTGTGCAACTACCCTTACATCTAATATATCTGCTGGAGTTACCGCTTTACCTATAGCAAGTAGTTCTACATTTCCTACTTTAGGTGCTGGTGATCATCTTTATGTAACTATAAATAATGAAGTTATAAAAGTAACAACTGTTGCATCTACAAGCCTGACTTGTGTTGCTACATCAAATGGGCATTCTTCAGGAGATGCTGTAGAAATTAGGGTTAGTTCAGAAATGCTATCTGATATAGCTAGTGATACTACAGTAGCAAATAACGCAGCCGTGGCAATGTCAATTGCTCTCGGATAGCACTGATATTAAAGGATAAATTATGGCAAATGCATTTAAAAAGAAAACATCAAAAGCAGTTGGTACTTCTTATTTTCAAATAGGTGCTAACGAGGCAGGTGCAGATAAAACAGGACGGTATGCTGTTCCTGCTGATACAGAAACTACAGTAATAGGTCTGTCTGTTTCTAATGTAACTGGAAGTTCAGTTGATGTTGATTTAGCTTTATCAGCTACAATGGCTAATACAACTAATGATATATCACTTGGAACTTCAATTCCTGTACCATCGGGATCGACAGTCGTGCTTGTTGGTGGGGATCAAAAGCTCGTAATGGAACCCACAGATCTTATTAAGGTTAAATCCTCAGCTGCAGCAAGTGTTGATGTGTGCATGAGTATATTGGAGATTACATAATGGCCTATTTAGGAACACCACCAAGATCAAGAGTCTTATCAAGTGCAGATATAGATCCCGGTTCTATATCTCTTGATGATATCAGCTTTACTGACCAGCCTACAAACCTTAATCTAACAGGAACGTATGATAAACACACCATGCGTTTAGCTGATGGAGTCACAGTAGTTGGTGATGTCACCATATCGGACAACCTTATACTCTCAAAGATATCAGACGATGGGAATGCCATAACCCTGACTAACGATAGCAGTACACGCACTATAACAGGTACAGGGAGTCTTGAGGCCAGCACACTTACACAAACTCCAAATGCCTCACTTACTGGAATGACAGGAGAACTTGGGAGTGTTGTTACTGGTAGTCCAAATCTTAATCTTGGAAATGCTACGTTCCCAGCAGGACATGTGATACAGGCAAAAGAATCAATTAATACTTATGCTACAGCTGTGGTCGGAACTTCTTATACTGATGTTTTGTCATCTTCTGGTACTACATGGGAGCCTGAAATTACAACTTCTTCATCCAGTTCTAAAGTATTAGCTATATTTCATCTGCCCCTTACTGCTATCAGAAATGGATCAAATGATGGTAGAGGACATTATGAAATTCATCAAAAAATAGGATCAGCAAATTATGTGTCGATGTTGCAACAATATGATGCTGTTGGGACTTATGATTATGGAGGTAGCGGAATATGGTCAGCTTCACCAGTCACCTTAAATCGTTTATTTTCACCGGGTTCTGCAGCAGTAATTAAATATAAAATAAGAATAGCTGCTCAAAGCAGTGTTACGGTGCGTTTTGGCCCAGATAGTACATCAGAAGACCAGAGACATGGGTTTGTAACTTTGATGGAGATATCAGGATGAAACCAAATATAATTGATGCAATTAAATCACTTGATAAAGATGCTGAAGTGGCTGTTGGTGGTTTTGGTACAGACGATATTACTTGGATGAAAGGTACAACTGTTATTCCAAAGGAAGCAATAGATACGGAATTAGCTAGACTACAAGCAGAATACGATGCCCAAGAATATGCAAGAAAACGTGAGGCAGAATACCCTTCAATACAAGAATGTGTCCACGCAATATTAGATGATGATCTGACTGCTCTCCAAAAGAAACGAAAAGCAGTTAAAACTAAATATCCTAAGAGTTAAACTATGCCAGACCTAATAATAAAACCAGAAGCAACAAGCGGAAATAAGTTAATCCTGAAGGATCAGGCAGGAGGAGCAGTTCTCACAACGGCAGACTCTGGGGCAACATTAGCCGATAGTGTTACAGGAGGTGCAGGGTTAACTTTAGCAGGGCCAGTAGGTATGATTGCATCTTTTGGAATGGCTTCTGCTCCGACAGGCTGGATTATTTGTGATGGTGCGGCAGTATCCAGAACTGTAACGTATGATGCTTTATTTGCTGTGATTAGCACTACATGGGGTGTTGGTAATGGTTCAAGCACCTTTAATCTCCCAGATTTGAGAGGAGCATTTTTGAGAGGGGTAGGCACTTCAACTGCTTTTACTTATGATACAACTGTAACTCTTGCTGGTGTTCAGGATGATATGTATCAAAATCATAGACACGCTATTTGGTCTTCAATCAGTGGGGCAACTGGTACAGGTTCTGGTGCAGTCAACTATGCGGCAACTTCTCCGGGTACTTTCCAGTATTATACTTATAATGCACAAATGGCTGAATCAAATCATCCACAAGCTGATGGTTCTCCAAGAATCGGGGCTGAAACTAGACCAAATAATTTAGGTGTTACATTTTGTATTAAATATTAAAGGATAAATATGGCAACTAAAATAGTTTATAACACAGCAGATGGGTTGGAAGTATTAGCACATGAGGATCAGGTAACAGCAGGATTATTCCATTTACCAGCAAATTCAACAGAAGTTAAACCACCTTCATTTGATGCAAGTAAAAAAATATGTTCATTTAATGGCACAGAATGGATTGTGTCAGATATACCTGAACCAGAGCCAGAACCGGAACCTCCTGTTCTAACTTATGCAGATAAAAGGAGAAGTGAGTATCCCACGATAGCAGATCAACTAGATGAAATATATCATAATGGCATAGACTCTTGGAAGGCCATTATCAAACAAACTAAAGACAAATACCCGAAAGGATAAACTATGGCAGATTTTATAATCAAGAGTGCTGCAGGAACAGGCAACAAAACTTTAATACAGGGTCAGGATCAGTCTGGCAGTAACTATGCTATTGAGATTGGTGATGGTGGTGCTTTAAAACTTGGGACAATAACTTCAGGGACATTTCCTGCTGGTCATATAATAAAAACATCTTCAGTATTTTATGATAATTCGGCAACCCAAGTAGTTATCTCAGCAGACGCAACATGGACTGAAATTCATAGTGGGTTACGTTTAACACA
>VTLG01001101.1_pt1 | contig 18777 bp, 23 predicted proteins | sample 4694571 | NCBI WGS metagenome assembly VTLG01 (sample SAMN12604809, study PRJNA352737) | marine metagenome | biome: ENVO:00000447; feature: ENVO:00000209|ENVO:00000569|ENVO:01000036; material: ENVO:00002151; isolation source: viral sequences binned using virsorter ...
AAAATACAATTATATAATAGGACAGATAAACGCCCTAGAGGCAACAAGACAGGAACTCTCTAACCTGCTGGATAATAAGGAGCAAAAAAATGAAGGAACAGTCATCGACATCAAACCAAAACCTCCCCAAACATAAACCAGCATTAGAAGAAAAATATAAAAAACAAGAAGAGAACCTGCCTAAGCCAACAGGTTGGCGATTATTAGTTTTACCTTTCAAAATGAAAGATAAAACCAAAGGTGGAATCGTATTAGCAGAATCTACAATTGAAAGACAACAAGTAGCTTCGCAGTGCGGTCTAGTTTTGGAAATGGGTCCACAGTGCTATAAGGACAAGGAACGTTATCCTACAGGTCCATGGTGCAAGAAGGGGGATTGGGTAATGTTTGCCCGATATGCGGGATCCAGAATTAAGATAGAAGGTGGGGAAATACGTCTGCTAAATGACGACGAAATTTTAGCAACCATCAAGAGTCCAGAGGATCTCTTGCATGAATTTTAACAACATAGGAGGAAACTATGCCTGAAGAAGAAATAAAAAAGCCTAGTGAAAAAGAGGTGGATATCGATACATCTGGCCCAGGAGCCGAGGTAGATGTAGCAGAGCCTAAAGAAGAAGCTGTCATAGAAACGAAAGAGACAGAAGTAGAAACAAAGGAACAAGAAACAGAAACCGTTAAAGAAATTAAAAAAGAACAAAAGAAAGATGACGAACAACTTGAAGAGTATAGTAAGGGTGTTCAGTCTCGTATTGCAAAACTTACTCGTAAGATGCGTGAAGCTGAAAGGCAAAGAGACGCAGCTACGGAATATGCAAGATCGGCTGATGAAAGTCGTAAAGCGTTAGAAAAACGTTTTGAGAGAACTGACTCGGATTATATGAAAAGGTTTGAGTCAAGCGTTAAGGAAGGAATGGATTCTGCCCAAAAAGATTTGGCCAGAGCTATTGAGTCTGGAGACGCTAAAGCACAAGTCGAAGCCAATAAGAAGATTGCTACTTTAGCATTTGATAATGCTAGATTACAACAAAGCAAGGAAACAAGAGAAGAAACACCTGCAAAACCTGCAGATGTTCAAACACCTCAACAACCAACTTCTCAGGTTCCTGCTTCGGATCCACAGGCTGAAGCTTGGGCTGGAAGAAATACATGGTTCGGCCAAGACCGAGCTATGACCTTTACTGCGTTTGAAATTCATAAAGATTTAGTGGACAAAGAAGGTTTTGATCCTAAGTCTGATGAATATTATGCTGAAGTAGATAAAAGAATTCGTGTTGACTTTCCGCATAAATTTGATAAGAGTGATAATAAGTATACGACTGAGCCCGTTCAGACGGTTGCTTCTGCAAGAAGAAGCGTTAAGCCTGGTCGCAAAACTGTGAGACTCACTTCTTCACAGGTCGCTATCGCGAAAAAATTAGGAGTGCCACTCGAAGACTACGCAAAACAATTAAAAAACACGAAGGGAGTAGTATAAGCGTATGAAAAAAGAAGATACAAAGACACCTCGTGCGAGCCAAACACGGTCAAAATCTGATAGACCAAAAGTGTGGGTTCCTCCATCATCTCTAGATGCACCTCCTGCGCCTGAAGGATTCAGGTACAGATGGATCAGAGCTGAATCAATGGGATTTCAAGATACGAAAAATATATCTGGACGTTTAAGAGAAGGATATGAATTAGTTCGTGCCGAAGAAATCGAAAATGCTTCAGATTATCCGATCGTCGACGAAGGTCGATACAAGGGGGTAATAGGGGTCGGTGGCCTTTTGCTTGCAAAGGTTCCAGAAGAGATTGCGAAGCAACGTGAGGATTACATGAAAAGACAACATGAAGCCCGTAACGAAGCTGTAGAACACGATCTTATGAAGGAGCAGGATAAGAGGATGCCAATCAATATTGAAAGGCAGTCTCGTGTAACCTTCGGTGGTACAAAGAAAAGTTAATTTTCTCGGGATAACAACCAATTCCCTATCATCGATTTTAATAAACCGTTCACATTTATTTGTGAACATTTAGGAGTAAACTATGGCAAATAGAAACACACAAGGCTACGGCCTAATTCCAGTGGCTACTTTGGGCAATACTCCTTCTACGCAAGGTCAATCAGCTTATAAGATTGAAGCAGCATACGGCACATCCATTTATAATGGTGCGCCTGTTGTTTCTGCAGCTGGTTACATGACGGAAGGAACTGTTGTTACTACAGGTACTACAGGAATGCTTGGTGTGTTGAATGGCATTTTCTACAACGCTTCAACAACTTTGAAGCCGACGTGGGCAAATGCTTATATCGCAACAATTACTCCAGCAAACAGCGAAGATACTACAGCGTTTGTTTTAGACAATCCGTTTCAACTTTACCAAATTGCTACAGATGCCGCGCTTACACAAGCGGGTCATTTGGAAACATACAATATGAATGCAGCAGCTGGTGACGACACTAACGGAAAATCTACAAACACGTTGGATATCACTAGCACAAACGCTACGGATTACTCATGGAGAGTTTTAAGGATTGCAGAAGATCCTGAAAATAGCGACATTACAGCAGAATATTTAAGTGTTGTTGTCGTTTCAAACTTGAATGAAATCATTCGCAAAACATAATAGGAGCATATAGACTATGGCAATATCACGAGCACAGCTAGTCAAAGAACTAGAACCTGGCCTTAATGCACTATTTGGGCTGGAATATAAACGGTATGAAAATCAACATGCTGAAATCTATACGACCGAGTCTTCTGACAGAGCTTTCGAAGAGGAAGTAATGTTATCAGGATTCGCGAACGCCGATGTAAAAGCAGAAGGGCAAGGCATATCTTATGACGAAGCTCAAGAAACTTTTACAGCACGTTACACTAATGAGACTATCGCTCTAGCATTTGCGATAACAGAAGAAGCTATCGAAGATAACCTCTACGATAGAATTGCTTCTCGTTATACAAAAGCTTTAGCTAGATCTATGAGTAATGCTAAAGAAGTAAAAGGAGTTAATCCATTAATTAATGGATTTGGCACTTTTAAAACAGGCGACGGTGTCGCTTTGTTTAGCACATCTCACCCGACAATTGCAGGTACTTTTCAAAATACCTTGACAACTGCGGCAGATCTAAACGAAACATCATTGGAGCAGTCTGTAATAGACATCGCTGCAATGACGGACGAAAGAGGTCTTAGAGTTGCAGCAAGACCGACGAAAATGATTATTCCGTCGGCTCTACAATTCACTGCTGAAAGATTATTTAAATCTCAAGGCAGAGTAGGAACAGCTGATAACGATATCAATGCAATCAAATCTATGGGTTCAATCCCTCAAGGTTATAGAGTTAATAACTTTTTAACTGATTCTGATGCATTTTACATCATTACAGACGTACCGAATGGTATGAAAATGTTCAATCGTGCACCATTGACAACTGCAATGGAAGGCGACTTCGACACTGGCAATGTGAGATACAAAGCTAGAGAAAGATACAGCTTCGGCTGTTCTGACCCTAGAGGTATTTTCGCGTCGCAAGGTGCGTAAAGAAAAACATTAGAGATGAGGCGGCCTTAAAATCGCCTCATTTCGTTTATACAGTGAGAAATTAGACTATGAAAAACTTCAGAATACAAATACGATATCACGGTTATTATGCTGACTTTAAAGTTCAGTGTAAGGATACCCCTCAAGATATCGAAAACTCTATCCTTGACAAACTAGGAAAAAATGAGGTATTATTTGAAGCTGATGGATTTACCAATAAAAAAGGTAAATGGATAACCTATGAGGAGGTTAATGATGACACAAGACCTGTACACACAAAAGAGGTCCTTGGAGTTAGATTGGCAACAGGAGCACCTGAAGGAAGGTAGATATACTTTACATATGGGGCATATCGACAAAAAAATTCAGGAAATTGTTAAAGAAATCATTGCCAAGGAGTTTGAAGAACAAACGATTCAAACCAAAGTAAACGAAGCCAAGGCCGAAGTTTCGATAGCCACTTAAGCGCTATCAAAAAATCAATTTTTTACTACAAGATACCTTGCGCTAAATGAAAATTTAAGCTATAGATTAATTACTATACAATTATTTAATGAATCTAGACGAGTATAGTCGACGGCCTAGAGACTAGATTCGCAAACTAGGAGGATTAATTATGGCAACAACACTATTTCGAGGACCAGTATTACAAGGCAAATGGAACAGAGCTGGCGTAACTGGATATAACCTTGAAGAAAAAACTAGTTCGTACGGTGTGCAGACTACAGATCTTGGAAAATCTTTTACAAGTAAATCTGGTGATATTACTTTCACGCTACACAGTCACGGAGCAGGGTATACTTATACTTTTACTAACACAGGCGCAGATGCAGCTAATGAAATTAAAGTTACAGCTGCGGGAGCTGGTGAAATGTCTTTTGCTGGATCCACAGGTATTACATTAACTAATACTAAAGCGACATCAAAAGTTGGAGATTATGTAACCTTACACTCCATTGGAGCTGTATGGGCTTTAGTGGGTATCCAAGGTACTTGGGCATTAAGTTAATAAATTAAACTTTGTGAGCTTCTTCGGAAGCTCACATCTACTTATTGACAACCTATTAAATACAACTTAAAAAGGAAGTAACATGGCAAATATTGTACCAGATAGCTTTAAAGCAGAACTATTATGCGGATCGCATAATTTTGAATACGGCGTAAGTGCGCAAGTTTTCAAAGTAGCTTTATACGTAACAACGTTAGGACCCCCTTACACAACTAGTTCAACTACTTATAGTGCAACCAATGAAGTTAGTTCTTCTGGAACTAATTATTCAACTGGAGGAAATGTTGCATCTTTGGACACAACAAGTGGAACGGTAATTGGAAGTAATACTGCGATTGTAGATTTTCAAAATACTACATTTTCAAATGTAACATTGACGGCGCTTGGAGCGGCGATTTATAATACAAGTACGACTCCAGCAAACATGTTGATTTTAGTTCTCGATTTTGGTGGAGATAAAACAGCAACGTCAGGAGACTTCACAATTCAGTGGCCTGCTAACACAGCCTCTGATGCGATTATCAGACTAGGAGATTAAGAATGGGTACTTATCCAGTAGACGTAAAAATAAAACGCATAACAACAGCGGGTAGTAGTCAAACTATTTTTGCAGGAGCAGCAAGATGTTTAGGCTTCTCTGCAAATTGTACAGCAGGAGCTGGCACTATTGATATAGAGGATAATGGAACTTCAGTAGGTGTTTTTGGAACACCTGATGGATCTAGTAATCCTTTTGTATATAGTGTGGTGTTCCCTGGAACAGGCGTACTGTGTCGTTCAGGCCTAACCTGTACTCTAACAACTATAGCAGACGTAACATTCTTTTACGGTTAGGAGGTAATTCATGCCTAACACGACGTCAGACAATTACACGTTTGGGAAGACATTCACCATTGCTGATATTGTTGAAGAAGCTTTTGAACGTGTAGGATTTCCTAATGTTTCAGGCTATCAATTAAGAGCAGCAAGACGATCACTTAACATTCTTTTTCAAGAATGGGGTAATCGAGGACTGCACTATTGGGAAGTAGGAACTTTAAATCTTACTTTAACTCAAGGTGAGAAAGAATTTACTTTCTATCGTTATCCTTCAGATCATCCTACAACTGGAGCCGCAGCTTTACAAAAATCTAATGGACTTAATACTACTTTAGACGGAGCTATTAGTAGCGCAAGTGCTACTAGCGGAATTACTCTCGATTCTATTACTGGAATGAATAATCAAGGTACGGTTAGAATTGGTACTGAAGATATAACTTATGTAGGATTTAGTGGTTTAGAATTAACAGGTGTTACAAGAGGAGCTCATTCAACAACAGCAGCGACTCATTCTGATGGCGCAGTGGTTACTAATTATGTTCCAGGTTTCTCGGATATTGAACAATGTTCATTAAGAACTAACATGGGAGCTAATAATCAATCGGATGCAGCTCTAGGTAAAGTGGATCGTTCTACTTATTCAGGTTATGCTAATAAAGAATCAGAAGGCACTCCAAGTAATTTCTGGGTTCAAAGATTTATAGACAGAGTAACGATGACTATTTACCCAACACCTGATGCAAGTAACGCAGGTAAAAATTTACATATCTTTTTTGTTAAAAGAATTCAAGATGCAGGAGCTTATTCTAATGCAACTGATGTACCGAATCGTTTTATCCCTTGTATGGTCTCTGGGTTAGCTTATTATTTATCTCAAAAATATAGAATGGAAAAAACTCAGGCGTTCAAATTATTATATGAAGATGAATTAGCTAGAGCACTACAGGAGGACGGATCAGCGGCTAGTACGTATATTACGCCTAAAGCTTATTATCCAAACATCTAATGCCAAAATATGCATCAGGAAAACATGCACTCGCTATTTCAGACCGATCAGGATTACAATTTCCCTGGAGAGAAATGGTTACTGAATGGACTGGAGCTTTTGTTCATATCTCTGAATATGAACCTAAACAACCTCAACTTAGACCTAAGACTTTAAGCGCTGATTCTATCTCTCTTTCAAAAGTAAGACCTGCTCGAACAGCTTTTCCTACACCGACTATTTTACCTAATAACCCCTTTGATACAGTAGTGGGAACTACGGTTACAGTAACTCAGCCTGATCATAATTTTTCAACAGGAGATGCTATCCGATTTAGAGATGTACAGCATGACGTGGGAGGCGTGGCTATTTCAACTTTAGAATTAGAAACAACTTTGGCTGGAGCAATTAACTCTACTGTAAAGACATTAACTTTAACTGATTCTTCTCAATTCCCTTCTTCAGGTTATATCTATATTCAAACAAAGCCTGAGAAAAATTCTGCAGGATATCCTTTAGCTACGCAGTCTACTTTTACACAGAGTGAAGTTATTAAATATACCGCTAATGATACAGGGACAGGAGTTCTATCAGGTTTAACTAGAGGGTCTTCGGCTCCTCTTTATGGATTAACTCCCCAAGCCAGCACTGCCACGGCTCATAATAATTTAGATAAGGTCTTTGGATCTTATAGTATTACTAGAGTTACCACTACTCAAACCAATCCACCAGGAATACCAGCTACGGTTATTAGTAACCAATACACTTTTTCGTTGGTAAATGCCGCAAGTAGTGCTACAAGTGGAGGAGGATTCCCTGCTTTTGCAGGACCTGTAGGAGATAGACCATAATGGCATATACATACGCAAATTTAAAAACAGATTTAAGAAGCTATACGGAAGTAGACAGTACCGTATTAACAGATGCTATCTGTAATACGATTACTAAGAATGCCGAAAACAAAATTTATAGAGAAGCAGATAATGATGACAATCGATTTTATGCTACTTCTAATTTAACCATTGGAAGTCGATATGTAACGATTCCAACAGATTTAAGAATTATAAGATATGCTCAGCTTACTAATAGTAATGTAACCCCTAATGTTCATGTTTATCTAGAGAGAAAAGATACTTCTTTTATGACAGAATATTATGACACTCCTTCAACCGCTTCTGGACTACCTGTTTATTATGCTAATTGGGATGCTCAATATTGGCTAGTGGCTCCTACACCTGATAAAGCTTATGAAATTACTTTAGCTTATATTAAGCAGCCGTCTACTATTACAGCATCAGATTCAACAACAACTTATCTAAGTAACAAATATCAGGATTTACTTTTGTACGCTGCTCTGTTAGAAGCTTATGGATACTTGAAAGGTCCACAAAATCTGATACAGTACTACCAGCAATCGTATCAACAGGCCTTACAATCGTATGCGATAGAGCAACAAGGTCGTAGACGCAGGGACGAATATCAAGATGGAGTTATTCGTACACCTCTTAAATCACCACCACCAACACAGGATTAAAAATGGCATTTGTAATAAATGATAGAGTAAAAGAAAATAGCACTACATCAGGGACAGGTACGTTCACATTAGATGGTGCGGTTACAGGTTTTGAAACTTTCTCTTCTGCCATTGTAAATGGCAATACTACTTACTATACCATTCATACACAGAATGCCGCAGAATTTGAAGTTGGGATTGGAACGGTAGGCGCTGGAACATTAGCGAGAGATACAGTTATCTCAAGTTCAAATAGTGATGCTTTGGTAGATTTTTCTGCAGCGACAACAAAAGATGTATTTTGTACAATGCCTGCTAGTAAAGTTGCATACATCGATGATACCGATCAAACTATTAATGCAGCAGGAAAAGGATTTGCTTTGGCAGTTGCCATAGCACTATAAGGAGAAACATATGGCACAAAATTTTCGAAGATATACCTCTAACGCAGTAGGAGCGACGCCAGTGGCTGTTTACAGTCCTGATTCCTATGATGCGATTGTAGGAATATCTTTATCGAATATACTTTCCACAGCCATCACTGTAAGTTGTTATATCAACGATGGATCTAATAATATATATCTTGTAAAAGATGCACCTATACCAACAGGTGGAGCTTTACAAGTTTTGGATGGCGGAGCAAAATACGTTGTTCAAAATTCAGATGTATTATCAGTTGTCAGTTCGGATGCTTCTTCATGTGATGTTTGGATAAGTGCAGTTGATGCAATTAGCACATAAGGATATTAACGTATGGGATACATTGGAACTAAACCTGCAGATGCAGCTTTAACTTCATCAGATTTAGAAGATGGAATCGTTACCGCTGCCAAAATTGCAACCGATGCTGTTGAAACAGCAAAGGTTAAAGATTTAAATGTTACAGTAGCCAAATTACCAGCTGCTGTTGACATCTCTACTAAAACTGTAACCTTACCAGCTAGTGTTTCTGGTTTAGGTACAGGACTTACTAATTCGCAGTTAGTTAATTCAGCAGTGACTATTAATAGTCAGGCGGTAAGTTTAGGTGGCTCCGTTACCATTGACACTTACACCGCTGATCTTCCCACTATTACAAGTCTTACCCCTTCAGTTATACCCAATGATGCAACCGCAGTAGTTATTGCGGGAACCAATTTTGTAAGTATTCCAGTCGTTGAAGCTATTAATTCTTCTACTGGAACTATTACTGTAGCGGATTCAGTTACTTTCACTAGCGCAACTTCAATAACAGCTACATTTACTTTAGCTGTTGATGGAACTTATTATGTGCGTGTAGAAAATAATAATGGATTAGCAGTACGAACTTCATCAGCAGACTTAACCGTGAGTGATGCCCCAGCGTGGGTTACCGCTTCAGGTTCGTTAGGAACTTATTCAGGTAACACAGCTATTTCAACAATTACTTTAACAGCGACGGATGCAACTTCTTTCGCAGTTACAACAGGAGCCGTAACAGCGGGATTAACCTTTTCAACAGGTGTTGGTTCTGCTACTATTACAGGAACACAAACCGCTCATACAACAGCAGCGACAGATTCATTTACGGTCACAGCGACAGACGCAGAAGGACAAACAGCAGATAGAGCTTTTACAATTAGTTGGAGCTTTGATATAGAAGGTTCAGGAGGATTTAATTAATGGGTACTACATATTTAAAACGCACACCATCGAGTCCAGGAAGCAATACTACAGGTACCGTTTCTGCTTGGATTAAATATAATGTAGCTGGAGATTACAATACTATTATTGGAGGAAACGAAGGTTCTTCTAGTACAGACAGAAGTTTATTTTCAATTGCTGGTACAACGGATGGAGCTATCTATAATCAAATTGTAGATGGAGGTTCAAATTATTACCAAGAAAGTACTAGACGATTAAGAGACCCAGGCGCGTGGTACCACATTGTTTATCAATTTGATACTACAAATGTTACACAAGCAGATAGAATTAAAACATATGTGAACAATGAATTAGTAGACGACTGGCAAGTGACTGCTTCTTGGCCATCAGGTGTAGATATAAAATTATGGGACAGCGCTGCTTCTGCAGAATATATGATTGGTTGTAGAAAAAGTAGTTCAAGTTATCAATATTTCTTTAATGGATCTATGGCTCATGTTTATGTGATTGATGGAACGGTTTATCCTCCAAGTACATTTGCAGAAACTGATGCTACTTCAGGACTTTGGGTTGCCAAACAATCGGTATCCGTAACATATGGAACCAATGGTGGTTTTTATAAATTTGCTTCAGGTGCTTCAGGAACAGATAGTGCTGGAAGTAATGATATGACAGTAGTAGGAAGTTTAACAAATTTAAAAGATAATCCTGATAATAATTTTACAAGTTGGAATCCTTTAAACAATTCTGGAAATGCTAGTTATGGAATGGCGTACAGCGATAATAATTCAACGATTACTCCCACTTCTCCTGATGCAAATGGAAGTCGGCCATGGTCATCTAGTACTCTAGCGATGCCAGCCAAAGGAAAATGGTATGCAGAATTTAAATTAATTGAAGGAGATGGAGTAACCCAAATCGGGATTGGTTCTGCGGGTATAGTGTCTAATAGATTATATTATAATAACGCATATGGAGCTACGACAGAATGCCTAATATGGCAGCCTTACGCTGGATCAATTATTTATAACAATGGTGATCTTACCACAGGTTTAACGGCTGCAAGTACTGGTGATATTATTGGAATCGCAGTGGATTGTGATAACGAAAAAATGTATTGTTATCTTAACGGATCGCTTCTTAACTCAGGAGGAGAAAGTTACACAAGTAAAGTAACCCAATCTCAAATTTTATTTGTTGTGGGAGATAATACTACATCGGGTTATGATGAAGTCCAAGCTAACTTCGGCAATGGATATTTTTCAACTACGGCGGTAACATCTGCAGGTACTTCAAGTACAGGTGACACTTCAGTTTGGGAATATGATTGCCCAGCTGATTACTATGGATTAAATACAAAAAATATAGGAAATTACGGATAGGAATTAATTATGGCATATATATCTTTTAACCCAGCCGATTTTTTTAGTCCTCTCCTTTGGACAGGAGATGGTAATAATGGTCGAAGTATAACTGGAGTAGGATTTCAACCCGATATGGTTTGGATTAAGGAAAAAGAGGGAACTAATAATCATATGTTGTCGGATTCAGCTAGAGGTCCTAATAATAAAATTAATCCTAATACTACTGCTGCTAATGATACAGGAACTACTTCGTTACAAGCTTTTGGTGCAGATGGATTTACCGCAGGAACTAATACTGAAATAAATGCTAGTGGGAACACTTATGTTGCTTGGAATTGGAAAGGTGGCACAACTTCAGGAATTACAACAGATGGTGCTACCACAATTACACCTTCTGCTTATTCTTTTAATGCAGACGCAGGAATATCTATTTTAAAATATACTGGAAACACTACAGCAGGAGCAAAATTAGCTCATGGACTGGGAAAAGTACCTGCGTTATTTATAGCAAAAGATTTAGGAAGTACTGAATCGTGGACTGTATATCATCAATCATTAGGAGCAACTAAATTTCTATCTTTGAATGGTACTGGCGCTGCAAGCACATCTAGTGTTAGATGGAATGATGAAGACCCCACGACAACGAATATGGTATTAGGAAGTGACACAAGTGTAAATAATACCAGTATGATGGGATATTGTTTTGCCGAGGTCAAGGGATTTTCATCCTTCGGAGAATATACTGGGACTGGTCAACTTGATGGCCCCATGATTTTCACGGGTTTTCGCCCAGCTTTTGTAATGGTTAAAATTACAGATACAACTGATGGTTGGTATATGTGGGATAATAAAAGAAGTCCGTCGGGAGGATATAATGTACTGCAGTACAGACTTGAGGCTAATCAAAATTTTGCTCAAGGTACAAGTGCTAATTATATGATCGATGTTGTATCTAATGGATTTAAATTAAGAGATAATAATGTAGGCGATAATGGAGCTGGTAATAGTTTTGTTTACATGGCTTTTGCAGCTCAACCACTTGTCTCGTCAAATGATAAAGCAGGGACGGCATACTAATGGCATATGTAGGACGAGGTATAAATAATATAAGTAATGCATCTCTTTTAGATGTAATTACTTTTACGGATTCAGCTGGTCCTTATAACCTGACCCAAAGTGCTGTAGCTTTTACACCTATTTCTGTACAAGCTTTGGTTATCGAAGTTGATGGTATAATTCAATCTCCATCTTCTTATACAATTTCAGGAAGTACAATCACTTTCGATTCGGTGATGGCTTCTTCTTCAACAAATAATTTTATTGTTCATAATGGAGTGGGCTTAATTACAACCCCTTCTGATGGCTCTGTGAGTACGGCTAAATTAGAAGATGATTCCGTGACGTATGCGAAGATGCAAGACCTGGCTACAGGTAATAGAGTTTTAGGAAAAGCAACAGCAGGTGAGATCGAAGAGGTTCAAGTATCCAATGATATGTTAGCAGGAAGTATTGCCAATGCAAAATTAGCTAACAGTACAGTAACTTTTAATTCTCAAACCGTGGCCTTAGGTGGATCAGGAACAATTGATGTAACTGATACGAAGCCAACGATTACCTCTCTAACTCCTGATGTTATAGAAAACACAGCAACCGCTGTGGTTATTGCAGGAACAAATTTTGTAAGTGTCCCTTATGTGGATGCTATTAATTCATCAGGGGCGATTACGCCTGCTGATAGCGTAACGTATACAAGTGGTACTTCTATTACTGCAACTTTTACTTTACCCGTTGATGGTACTTATTATATTCGAGTAGAGAATCCAGATGGAACAGCTGCTAGAACTACAAGCGCGGATCTAACCGTGAGTGATGCCCCAACGTGGGTGACAGCTTCAGGAAGTTTAGGAACTTATTCAGGTTCTACGGCAATTTCAACAATCACTTTGACTTGCACAGACGCTACATCTTTTGCCGTTACATCAGGAGCGGTGACAGCAGGTTTAACATTTACTACTGGCGTTGGCTCTGCTACTATCACTGGAACTCAGACTGCTCACTCAAGTGCAGCCACTGATTCATTTACGGTAACAGCCACAGATGCTGAAGGACAAACGGCAGCCAGAGCTTTTACTATTTCATGGAGCTTTGTAATAGGTCAAGGAGGACAAGGTAATTAATGGCTAGTGCATATTTATATAGAACAAATGGAACCCCTACGGATGGTCAGAAAATGACTTTTAGTACATGGCTCAAACTTGGAGACATGGTGCTTCAACAAAGTATATTTGGTTCATTAACAGGGGGTGGGGTATATACTCAAATTAAATTTATGAAAGGGGACGATACTGCGAATCATGGTAACAGACTACGTGTGGAGGCCACATCGGTTGAAAGTAATGCAATGGACCTTAAAACTACACGACTGTTTAGAGACCCTGGAGCTTGGTATCACTTAGTGGTAGCGTTTGATACAACTCAAGCAGTAGCTGCTGATAGATGTAAAATATATGTAAATGGAGTTCAAGAAACCGACTTTGACACAGAAACTTATCCTACTCAAAATGATACATTAGATTTTTCTAAATCAGCAACAGTAGCTCAAGTAATGTCTTATAATAATACAGAACATTGGACAGGTTGCTTGGCACATACTCACTTTATTGATGGACTGCAATACGCAGCTTCTGATTTTGGAGAAACAGATTCTACTTCAGGTATATGGGTTGCTAAAACTTCTCCTTCAGTCACCTATGGCGATCAAGGTTTCTTTTTAAAATATCAAGATACATCTAACTATGGAGATGATAGTAGTGGTAATACCAATGATTTAACTATGTCAGGAACAATAACACAAACTAAAGATACTCCTGATAATAATTTTTGTACTATGAATCCTCTAGATAATTATTTTAATGATGCAAGTTTTTCTAATGGAAACAATACTGTCTATACGGATGGTGGTGCTGTTTATACTTATAACACAGCTACTTATCATTTAAGTACAGGCAAGTGGTACTGGGAAGTTAAACTAGCGGCTGGTACAAATGGTGCGGGAACTTCTTATGAAATAGGTATTGCAGATACCGTATCGGCAGCCACTTCAGAAGAATTAGGACATGAAGCGACACAATGGGCTTACTATGGCGCAGGGCATATTAGAACAGGAAATGCAAACACAGGTACCTATAGTACTTATACTGCAGGAGATATAGTAGGGGTGTATTTAGATTTAGATAATAATAAACTTTACTTTGCTAAAAATGGAACACTTGAAAATAGTGGGACAGGAGTAGATATAACAGCTCCTTCATCTTTAAGTTATGGAGGATATTATCCTGCCGCTTGTTATTTTGATGGAGATGGTTCTGCTAATGCAGCTTATTTTTATCACAATTTTGGTAATGGATATTTTGGAACAACTGCTGTAACATCAGGAGTAGCTGATGCAGGAGGAGAAGGGACGTTTGAATACGACCCAAGCTCAGGGACTTTTGACGGCTCTAGTAAAGATTTTAGAGCTTTATGTATAGCTAATTTAGCAACTTATGGATAATTAATTATGGCTTATATTTCTTTTCAACCTTCAGATTTTTTTAAACCACTAAAATATAGTTATGCTTCACCACCTAACGCTATTTCAGGAGTAGGTTTTTCACCTAATGGTCTTGTTATAAAAAGTTTAAGTGGAACTAGCGGGGCAAATAATTGGTATGCTGGTAGTACAGTAGGAGGAAATACAGAAAGTCTGAGATGGAATGCTTCTAATGGTTATGAAACTAGTAGTGATTCTGTGACTGCATACGATTCAGATGGATTTACTTTAGGTGCGGACTCAGGCACAGGAAATGTTAATATGACTGGAACTAATTATGTTTCTTATAATTGGAAGGCTGGAACAACTAGTGGACTTTCTGGTGGAACTATAACTCCCTCTTCTTATTCTATTAACACTACAAGTGGTTATGGAGTATATACATTTACAGGAACTGGAAGTAATGGGACGATAGCTCATGGTTTAGGAGTTACTCCAGACTTGGTAATTGTTAAAAGAACGGATGGAACAGCAGGGTGGATTGTTCAACATGCTGGAATGGATGCCGCAACTGGAGTTTTATATCTTCAGACAACGCATGCAGAACAAAGCGAAGCGGCTATGTTTAATTCAACTCGACCAACAAGTACAGTATTTAGTTTAGGAACAGCTAGTGAAACTAATGGAAGTGGTAATGAATATATTGCTTATGTTTGGGCCGATATCAAGGGCTATCAGCGCATGGGAATTTACCGAGGAAATGGCGATGTAAATGGAACCTTTGTTCATACTGGTTTTCGCCCAGCTTTTTTAATGACTAAAAAATTTACTGGAACAGGGAACTGGATTGCAGTGGATAGTGCAAGGAGTCCTAACAATGAGAACTCAATACTTCAAATTGAAGCCAATGCTTCAGCAGCAGAATATGATAGTTTAAGATGTGACTTACTTTCAAATGGATTTAAATGTAGAGCAACTGGGTCAGACGCAAACGGAAGTAATGAACGATATATTTACATAGCGTTTGCCGAATTCCCATTTGTATCAAGTAATTCTAAATCAGGGGTGGCAAGATAATGGCTAAGACACAAGTAACAGCACCAGGCATAGCAGACGATGCGGTAACAGTCGGTAAGTTACCTGATACATCGATCACGAATGCTAAATTAGCAGGCTCAATTACCAATGCTAAATTAGTAAACAACTCTATTACAATTAATGGAACTGAAGTTGCATTAGGTGCATCAATTTCTAATGTTGGAGTTGAAACTTATCCAACAGTCACAGGAGTAACTCCAGGAGTTATTACCAATGCTCAAACAACGGTAACCGTTGCAGGAACTAACTTTGTTTCAATTCCTATTGTGGAAGCAATTAATACCAGTGGAGCTATTACAACCGCTGACAGTGTAACTTATACAAGTGCTACTGCCGTGGACGCAGCATTTACTTTAGCTGTAGATGGAACTTATTATATTAGAGTAACGAATGTAACCACAGGATTGTCTGGAAGATCAGGATCCGCGATTTTAAATGTTAGTGATGAACCCGCATGGGTTACAAGTGCAGGAACTTTAGGAACCTTTGCAGGGGATGAAGCGATTGCTACTCAAACTTTAACGTGTACAGATGCAACTTCATTTGCATTGCAAAGCGGAACCTTAACTGCAGGTTTAACCTTAACAACGGGTGTTGGATCATGTACAATAACAGGAACACAAACGGCTCATACATCAGCTGCCACGGATACGTTTACGATCCGTGCAACAGATGCGGAAGGACAGACTTCAGACAGAGAGTTTAGTATTACGTGGAGCTTTGGCCTAGGCGGAGGAGGACAATTTAACTAATGGCTAGTACATATTTAACAAGAACCCCAGGTACAACAGGAAGTCAGGCTACAGGAACTTATGCATTCTGGGTAAAAAGAGGTGCTTGGTCTGCTTTTCATACTATTTTTTCATCTACGTTAGATACATCTAATTATTTTCAAATTGATTTTACGGATGCAGATGCTTTTCAAGTAAGTGCCAAAGATGGTGGTTCATATATATTACAAAAAGTAACAACAAGAAGATTTGTGGATACGGCTGCTTGGTATCACGTAACGGTAACGATTGATACAACTGAAGGAGCGGCTGAAGATAGATGTAAAATTTATTTTAATGGAGTAAAAGAAACTTCTTTTTCTACCAACACTAATTTAGGAACAGAAAATGTAAAAATGGCTAATTCTACTTACGAACAAAACATAGGTCGTAATAATGCGTCATCAGGGTTTCTTGATGGTGCTTTATGTCATTATCATTTTATAGATGGAACTGCTTATGATCCTACGGCATTTGGAGCCGTAGATGCTACATCAGGTATTTTTTGTGGAGAGAGTTCACCTAGTGTAACTTATGGAACTCAAGGACAATTTATGAAATTTGAGTCAGGTTCTTTTGGTACAGATAGTTCAGGGAATGGTAATAATATGACTGTGGGTGCGGGAACTATGACAAGAACAAAAGATAATCCTGATAATAACTTTTTAGTTCTTAATCCTTTAGATAATTTTTATCCTCAATATACTTTTGGATATGGAAACACGAGATTAAATAAAACAGTGGCAGGACCTGAAACTTTTATTACTCATAGTGTTCCTCTTTACACTGGAAAATGGTACTGGGAGACAAAAATTACAGAAGATGGTTCTAATATGAATATGCAATTAGGTGTCGCAGATAGAGTTCCTCAAGGACCTTCTGGAGCGGGATACGAAGCTGGTCAATATTTAGGATTTAGACAATATACTTATGGTTATTATGGAGCGGACGGAGCAATCTATGATGGAAATGGGGCATCATCTTCTGCTTATGGAAATTCATATGCTGAAGGAGATGTTATTGGAACGTATTTAGATTTAGATAATTCGAAATTGTATTTCGCCATTAATGGCACTATACAAAATAGCGGAACAGGTATATCTATTCAAGCTGTGGCTAATACACAAAATGGATTTTATTTAGCAGCGACTGGTACTAATTCAGGAGCAACCGAAACTAAAACTTGGGACCATAACTTTGGTAACGGTTATTTTGGTGAGACAATTATTGCTGATGCAGTAGCTGATGCAGGAGGCGAAGGACTGTTTAAATACAATCCGAGCACAGGAACTTTTGATGGTTCGAGTAAAGACTTTAGAGCCGTTTGTACAGTAAATATAGCAACTTATGGATAGGAATTAATTATGGCATATATATCAATCAAACCCCAAGACTTTTATAACCAAACACTTTTTGTAGGAAATGAATCTAATAATCCTATAACAGGAGTTGGATTTCAACCTGATTTTGTATGGGTTAAAGGAAGAAACTATTCGGATAGTGCAGGTATTTGGGATTCAGTAAGAGGTGCAGAAAAAAGACTTATTCCATCAAGTTCGGCTGCTGAAAGCTCAGATGCCCAAAGTTTAAAAAGTTTTGACTCAGATGGATTTACACTGGGTACAGAAAACTCGATTAATAAAAGTGGTTATAATCTTATATCTTGGAATATGAGAGCAGGAACAACATCAGGAATAACAACTGATGGCTCAACAACGATTACACCATCAGCCTATTCATTTAATCAAAATACGGGATACTCAATTGTTAAATACACGGGTAACAATACCTCAGGTGCTAAAATTGCTCATGGTTTAGGAACGACTCCAGATGTAGTTATTGTTAAACGAACAGGTAGTAGCGGAAGTTGGGATATAGTTAGTAAACATTTTGGTTCTACTTATTATATGAGATTAGATACAACGGGAGCTAGAGCAACTGGTACTTGGGCATTTAATGATACCTTACCAGATAGTGTTAATTTTACCGTTGGAGATAATGCAGAAACAAATTCTTCAGATGGAAATGTTGCTTATTGTTTTGCTTCTAAAAAAGGTTTTAGTTCTTACGGAATCTACTATGGGAATGGTTCTGGTAATGGACCTTTCATACCTTTGGGCTTTGAACCTGCAATGGTAATAGTTAAAGCCCTTGACTTAACGTCGGATTGGCAACAGGTTGATACTTTAAGACATACAGGTGCTCAAAATAAAGCGGCTAGTATTCTTTGGCCAAACCTAACTGATTTAGAATCTACGGATTATAATTGTTATTTTTTAAGTAATGGATTTAAATGGAATAATACGGGTGCACATAGGAACGATCATAACCAAACATTTTTGTATATGGCATGGGCCGAGCTTCCATTTGCATCTAGTAATTCTAAAGCTGGCACAGCGAGGTAGGGCACTACCATGCTAGGTCTAAACGCTTTTGCTGAACATGCCTTTGCTTCAATAGGACAAGGGTATTACGTTCTCGTAACAGGGAACAAGATTACTCTCTCCAATAACGGAGCAGGAGTTGAAGTAGCAG
>VTLG01015852.1_pt1 | contig 18777 bp, 14 predicted proteins | sample 4694571 | NCBI WGS metagenome assembly VTLG01 (sample SAMN12604809, study PRJNA352737) | marine metagenome | biome: ENVO:00000447; feature: ENVO:00000209|ENVO:00000569|ENVO:01000036; material: ENVO:00002151; isolation source: viral sequences binned using virsorter ...
TATCACCGCCATTCGGTTCGTTTAAATAAAAATGTTGGTCAAGCATAATTATTATTTTATTTGTAGCCTTAGTTGGGGTTATATTTTGAGTTAGACCTGTATCCTCATAAGTTGTAGTGGTATTACTGTCTGAAGTGGAATAGACTTGAGAAACAACTTGTACGATTTTTGTAGTAACGTCACCAAATTCAAGTGTTCCAGCAGTAGAACTATTCTTTAATACTTGACCAGCGTTACCAACAGCTGAGGGGAGGACAAAAGCAGTCTGATTTGATGTATTTGCTGGACCTTTCAGTGAACTCCAGCCTCCGCCAGCATCAGCTTTAATTTTTAATTCTGCCATTATGCTGCTACCTCCAAACAGTGCATAAAACCTTTAGTGTAATTATTAAAATCTAATCTTGTATCATCTTTCATATAAACATAAATCTTATGAGTCTCTGCTGTACCTGCTGTACCTGCTGTTCTAGTCCAACCAAATGCACCTTCTAGGAAATACCTATCAACGTCATCGGATTGATAATGCCAAGCATAATTATTAGTACCGCTAGTCCAGTAGAAATTAGATCCATCATCAATAGAAGCTTTAAGAGTAAACCCTTGCTGAGTACTTTCTTTTTGAATACCTGTAGCCATCGTAAAAACTAATGTACTATCTGAAGCTACAGGAGTAATAGTCAAATAAGTACCAATATAATGATTAGTATTTTTTGTATTAAAGTTTGTATTCCCTATTGTTCCAGCTACAAATTGAAGAATCTTACTAGATGTAATAGTTGATTTAGCAGGTGTAACAGCATTGTCAGCAACTTTTGCCGTTGTTACTGCGTTTGATGCAAGTGTACCTGCATCTACTGAGCCGTCTGGTAAACCACCAACGGCTAATCCTGCGATAGTATTCGCAGTCCCATTAATTGTAATTGCCATTAGCTGATTACCCAAACTCCGTTTACAGTTACAGTGGCATTAACCGTTAAAGGTCCGACACTGTGTGCTCCTTTACCAGAAGCAATAGTATAGTTATTAGATATTGTTTGATCGTTCTCATATATACAGTTATCTGCTACAGCGCCTACAACTGTCTGCCATGAAGAAGTACCGTCACCATCTTCTCTAAGGAATTTAGTTCCGCCACTTTCTCCTGTAGATAATATTGCAGTACCTTCTGGAGTTGTTGAAACTGTTTCCCATGTAGGATCAGCTCCATTATTACTTCTTAAGAACTTACCATTACTAGATCCATCACCATGAGGTAACTTAGTAAGGTCTACTGCTTGATCTGCAATCTTACCAGTTGTAACTGCAAGGTTCTGTATTTTAGCTGTAGATACTGTATTATCACCTGGTGTAGGAATACTTACAGCAGAACCTGATTGATGTATAAATACACTAGCACCAGCTCCAGGTGCTGCACCAAATATAATAGTATTAGCATCTACTAATGCAAAGCCCTCAGCTGGAGCACTTGTTCCAGTATTAGCTTTCTGTACTACACCATTTATACTAACTAGAAGTTGTGCTGCATTAGTTACACTAGCTGCACTACCTGAGTTACTTCCTTCTCTTAAGTCAAATGTTGTATTAGTAAGTGTAGGTGCTCCACTTCCACCTGCAGGGCAGAGGAATAGGTACTTAAAGTCTCCAGTTGATGTAACTTCTTTCCATGCTGATGTAGTGCTATCATACACTTTCATCTTATCAGCATTGGTATCATATACTAAATCACCTTCATCATTATTAGATGATGGTTCTCCAGCATTTACACGGTATCTATTACCAAAGTCATTTATATCATTACTTAAATTAGCTAAGTCAGCTTCTTTTAGTAGTGCTTTATGATAATTATATACTTGACCTGAGCCAGTAGAACTGACCTGCATACCAACACCAGCTGCAATAGTTGAACTATGGAACTGAGAGTTGATATTATTAATAGTTACTGTAGCATCTGAGCTTATTGTATCTCCAGTTGTGCTAACTCCAGAACCATTAACAACTAAACCTCCAGCATCTGCAATACTAATTACAACACCAGCTGCAGGTTGAGTTTCAGGGAATGATTCATCATTAGCTATAACTTCAAGGCCACCTATAGGGGCAAGTTGTGCAGCAACATAATCAACAACAGCTCCTGATGTAGGGATTTTAGCATCGCTATCTGTTATAGTTGTTTCGCCAGCTCTATTCTCGCAAACACTATTAATTTCAGTAGTAGTTGCAGCAAGTGCGGTGCTATCTGCTAAGACAGAAGCAGTACCTGACTGCATACCAGCAAGCGTTGTGAGTTCAGCGTCTGCAATGTGTTCTGTACCTACAGCATTGTCTGCTATATTATCAGCCTCTACGCAATCTCCTCCTAAGTGAGCATGATCTATAGATCCATCAACATAGTGTTCAGAGTCAATAGCATCATCTTCAATTTTAGTTGCGTTTATACAGTCGTCTTGTAGCTTAGCTCTAGTAACATTACCATCAAGAATTTTAGCTGTGGTTACATTATTATCACGAATCTGAGGACTAGCAACAGAATCTGTAGCAAGATGTTCGTTATCAATAGATCCTGCTGCATAATGCTCAGAGTCTATAGAATCATCTTGTATATTATCACCGTCTACACTATCATTAGCTAGATGCTCATGGTCAATTGACGCTGCAGCATAATGTTGACTATCAAGTTGATCGTTAGCTATATGAGCTCCTTTAATACTTGCATCAACATATTGATGTTCGCCTACCGAGTTCGCTGACATGTGGGCTAAGTCAATAGCACCTGAAGCGATTTCATCACTGTCTACTGCATCATCTGCTAAATGAGAATTATCTACACTTCCATCAATTAGTTCAGAAGAATCAACCGAATTCGGCCCCATCATAGTGGCTGTAATTGTGGCTGTATCTCCTGTTGTTACTACATTACCACTTACGTTAGGGAAGGTAAGAGTACGATCAGCTGTTGGATCTACTACTGTAAAAGTAGTTTCATAAGCGTTATCAGTAGAACCTTCGAAGGAAAGATCAATATCTTTACCAAGGTGAAGATTACCTGTCATGGTACCACCACGAGAAGAAAGCTTCTGCTCGTCGTATTCCATAGCCTTCCGCATTAACTGCAGTTGGTTATTGTTCAGGTCATCAGATGTAATCGATGCACCTGGAGTATATGAAGCCCTTGGTGTAGGAGCTCCCATATCTGTAACAGGTTGAAGAACTACTGAATTAGAGCCAGCTAAATCTGCACCACCAACATGTATTGTTTTAGCTGTAGCATCTACTGTATATTCTCTAGGGGAGGCGGATTCATTTATAGTAGAAGTTGTATAGGTTAGTTTTACATTATCTAATTCTACTTCAACTTCAGTCGCTTTGAATACATCGAAACTCCCAGAGTAGCTAAATGTATTCACGGCACCTGTGTTCTGGGTGCCCGTCTTTGTTACTTTTGTATGTGCCATTTAGTTACTGCGGGAATTGTTCTACTTTATTAGTTGGGTAGTTTAATTCTAATAGCTCAGATCTAGTGCTTCTAGTTCTAGCAGTGTGCCCATCCTTTTCAGCCTTTAGCTTCTGTAATCTAGGATAACCTGGATGATTTGGATTATTAATTTCAGCCCAAGCTTTAGCTCTGGCTTGTTCCATTACATTATCTATTAGAGTATTGTGCGGATAATCGTTAGGATCTACATCCCATAAAGCTGGATTCTTTCCATTAGCTTTCATTTGAGCCATTGATGATTTAACATCAGATCTAGTAGCTAAATAATTTAAAGCTTCTTCTACATTCTTAAACTTTTTAAATCCAACTGTTATAGGAACTGTACCTATAGCATTTTGGAAGTGAGCTCTTACATGATTATCATTAACAAAAGAGTATCCACCATAAGAATAAGTTGTAGATTTAAGATCATAGTTACTATCTAATAGAAGTTTTCTACCAGGAGTATCATTTCTTATATCTAATTGTATGGGAGATACAGCATTGAAAGATCTTCCAATGAGATTCCAGTTTCTAATAGGCTTACCATTAAGAAGATCACTCTTTTCAGGTAAAGGTTCAGCAGCTATTAATTCAGAAGCTTTGTTTCTATTCCTTATAGAATCCCACATGCTACCATTTAATTCACTCATATGTGGATTTACCCACTTACCAAACTCATTCCTTAGACCTGCTAAAGGTATACTATTATTAAGTATATTAGCTCCTGCTTTATTTAAAGCACCTGGCTTCATCTGTATAACTTGCATTAGTTGATCTAATCCAGACATATAAGTTTTACTTGTTAGACCTCTACCTAAGACAAATGCTACAGCTTGTAAGCGTTTCTCTGCCCATTCAGAACCCATCAATTCTAAGTTGTCTCCAATATCAGCAATTGATGAGAATATAGTATTATAAGGTTCCAGTGAAGTATAGTCAAAACCAAGATCACCTATATAAAAATGATTAGGTTTCCAACCAGCATTGATCCATTGCTGTCTAAGCTGTCTATCAGCAGGTCCGTTACCAGTTAATTGACCAGCAGCATACATACCACCCATAGTCATAACTACACCTGAACCTACTGCTTGTCTGCCTGCAAAGAGGTTCCTTGCATTAGCTAGATCATTAGCATTCTCAATACCATACTTGAATAATGGTGTAAAGTCATCTCCTGTATGCTTAAGTATATCAAGAGATTCTTTATGTAGTGCTCCTAATAATGGTGTGTTTTTAAAAGCAAGGTTCAAACCATTAACACCTGTTCTAGCGAATAGATAGAAAGGTTTCATTAATGGAGTAGAATTAAATAATTGATCTAAGTTTGCAGAGAATCCTTTAAGCTCAGATGTAAGAGTAACCTCTTTAAATTGCTTTTCAAGCCAAGCATCATTTCGTAGATCTATATTACCTTCAGCATCTAGAAGATTCTTCATATGAATATCTTCAGCTTTCTTCATCAATTCAGAAGAAAACTTAGTATGTGTATCTTCAGCAACTTCTAAAGCTTGCCTCATACCAATTTCTTTAGATCTAGCTCTGGCTAATAACCACTTAAATGTATCGTCAGTAGCTGCTAAAGCACGTGGTGACCAGCTAAGAAGTTTATTATTATTCAGATTTCTAGCAATATTAGCTATATAGAACGCTGCTTTATCACCTGCAGTACCATTTCTCTCTGTCCACTGTGCATATAAATTCCAATTCTGGTCATGTCCAGTAGGTGCTTCAGAGTATCTAGTTCTAATATCAGATAGATTAGCGTTCCATTTAGCTTTAAAGTTCTTCCTAAAGACTTGTAAAGCTTCTGGTACAAGTTCAACCATACCTTTAAATTTAGCTATAGAAGCTTTTCTACTAGCCATATCCTTAGTGAAAGGAGAGCGTAGCATAGCTCCTGCAGCTTCATTCAAAGCATTTAGATAGGCATTAGTGGTAGTACCAAGTATAGCTCTTAAAGGCGTCTTAGGTCCACTAAGGATACTATTAACCATAACTCCTTGAAGTTCATGTATTAATGCACCTGTTTTAACTTTACCATTAAACTCACCACCTTTAATCTTCTGCCTCATCCAAGCATCAAAGTCCTTCCAGTTATGAATATCATTAGATACTTTAAACACATCTAAGATGGCTTCTGCTAATTGATCGTCATCAGCATTCTCCATCATCTGCATCATTAACCGTACACCATCTACAGTTTCGTCATGTAGATTTGCAGCTCTACCTTGTACAACTTCATCAATTTCACGGATCATATCTTCTGTCAATTCACCACCACTTTCCTTCATTCTTTTAGCGGCTAAATCCCAAGTAAATTGAGTCTTCTTGACATTAGATAAACCTAGTACTAAGTTATCAGCAATCCTTCTTACAGGACCACCTACAGCAAATATATCATTTTTACCTATCTGTTCTCCTGCAGCATTAGCAGTCTCTCTAAGCTGTTTTAATAGAGACATGTTAACAGCATCTTGTACTTGTAAGTTTTTAACAACAAACTGCTTAACATTATCTAATGTTTCACCTGGTTTCAAAGGTGTGTCTACAAAAGCATCACCCCAGAACTCTCTAGGAGTTTGTGAGGCTGCATCTCTACCTAGGATTTCTTGAATTCTTCTTAATGTACTATCTGCGTATTCTCCCATAGTACGTTGTAGTGGATTCAAAGATTCTAACTGTGCTTTTAAGTTAGGTTCATTCCAATACTTAGAAGCTTGATTAGTTAACCAAGGATCTGGTATACCACCCTTACTGAATTCTGCTCTCTGAAGTGGGGAGAATAGAGAATCTGTACCACCACCTTCAATACCAATTTGACCATCTATCTCATCTAATTGGTTGTTAATATCTAATACACTACCTCTATTAGGTGCTGCTCCTTGACCAGTTTGGTAAACACCATTCTTAAAGTCACCGTATGTTGAGCCTATATCAGCGTCTGACCATGGATCTCTAACCCAAGGACTAGATGGCCCTTCTTCGCTCATTCTCATTTGAGATTGAGCAGCTCTACGTTTATCTCTAAGTTTCTGTGCTCTTATCTGTAGTTGACGTTTACCGTTTCTTAATGGAGTTGTTACTTTACTTGACCAAGCTTTCCAACTAGTATCTAGTTGTTGTGCGTTTATGGGGCTAAGCCTAGCTGCCCAAGGTATACCATGACGTAAACCTTTAAAGGCACCAAACAAACCAAATTGAGCCATACCGTCAAAGACAACTTCATCAGTCATTTGAGCGAATTGTCTTCCTACTGGAGTCTCAAGATATTGTCCCATTTGCATACCAAAGATATATGTCTCTGGATGTGCATCTGCAAACTTCTTAAGCATTGGATTATCATTATAATAATTCCCAATACCATCCATAGTATAATCACGGAATAAAGCTACAGGTATTGTATCAATTGCTACTGATGTGACGCCTGTTCTTACTATATTAGCAGTTTGAGCTAGCTTTGTAGTAGCTCCTAACGTACTCATACCCCCTGTTGCAGCACCTGTAACTATTGTAGGTATTGCCCAGTATGACATTTCATACGATAAAGGGTCACTCCAAACTCTATTATTAGGGTGATTAACAGCATACCCTAAAGACATCTCATCTTTATGGTTATAAGCCCAATCATCAAGTTTAGCATCATGAGTGACGAATGCTTCCATATCGAACCATTCACCATTATCAATATCTGCTTCTCTAAAACCAGCAGCTATTTTCTCAGGAGCTGATGTAAGATCTTTACCGAAGTCAAATATAGCACCGAATTGATTCTGCCTAGTACTTTCTCCTAGTTCTTTCATTAGGTGGTCTGGACCTAATGCTTGTAATCGTCTGCTATGTGTGAACCTAGCCATGTTGGTATCTAAGGTTCCTAACCTTATATTACCAGGTAGTTTAACTAAGCCATCTTTCATCCATTGCCGCATGAAAGCAGTTCCACGACGAGCTAGAGATTTGTTCTCTAAACTAGCCAGCCAATTCTCAGTATAATAAGCATCTTCTTCTGGGGATAAAGTCTCCCTGCTCATATCATACCAATCTGAGATAGTAAAATAACCATCATGGTTACGGTCATATCTTACTAGAAGTTCAGGATCATTTTGTATGGTTCTTACAGTTTCTAATACATTCTCTAAATTAGTATCACCACCACGTTCTTTATACTTTTTCCATAGTTGAGTTTCTTTAGGTATATAAGTATAAGTTAAGTTTTGTGTTCTAATTATTCCATCTGGAAGTGGTTTATTATTTCTATCTCTAATAAGAGTTGGATCCATCCTACCATAAGCATCTGCACTTGTCAGAGCTTGTTGTAAATATGGATGATAAAATTCTTGGTTACCATAATCTTCAGCTGTATACTGTTCAGTACCTACAACTTCTGGTTCTATTACTTCCTGTTGTTGCTGCTCTTGTTCATGAGCTACTGGAGTAACTTCACCATCTCTCTGAGTTTGTACAGCAGACTCTTCTTCTATTTCAGCTGGTGTTCTCCAATCTTCTTCTGGATATGCGTTTTCAATCTCTTCTACATGGTCTTGATAACCTTCTATTTCTGTAGTACTATCTGTATTAGTAACAGCAGTAGGATCGTAATTAAGTATGTCCATTATCGAAGACCTCTAAGATAAGAATTTATATTGAAATCCTCATCAAAAGTAGAGGAACCACTATTATGATATCCATCTTTAGCTGTGTTCATTATGTAGCGATTAGTGTGTAGTGATGGATACTGTGCGGATCGTCCAAGCCTGCGTCTCATAATTTCCTGACCTATAGGATCAGGTATAATAGCACCTGAGTCGTCTCTATCTCTGGATATATCTACAATTGGAGGTTTAGTTTGAGGAGGTAGTCCAGCATGGCCATCAGCTTTTAACTGAGCATCTAGTAATCCCCACCATCCACCTTCTCTTGGATTTCGACCACGTGCTAAACCTTGGTAATAAGCTAAAGCACCTTTATCCATGTAGATACCTCTTTCTCCATATTTATCTATATTATCTCTAATACTTTGTAATTGATTATGTCCATAAGCATCTCCTATAACTCTAGTAGTTACAGCCTTTGGATCGTTAAGCATCTCTGCTTTACCACTAGCAATCCGAGCAACTCTAATACGACCAGGGCCAAGCTGTCTTTCAAGGCTTTGACCTGTCTGAACGTATTTAGCTCCTGCCCCGTTTGTTCTAATTTCATGAAGTACACCTCCACCTACTGATATTGGATTTCCATCATTATCTGTGACTTCACCTGGAGTAGCATGTAATGCCCAATGAGAGGCTTGTTCTGGAGGATAACCCATAGCTACATATTTGTTATACATACGAGTATAATCTGCTTTAGCATTAGCAAAAGCTTCTACCCAAGCAGGGCTCTTTTCATTAGCCTTGATACCCATATCAGTGAAAGCTGTGTTTAAATGGGATTTTATTTTATCTTCAGCATCAAGTATATCTAACGATGCACCTTCCATTTTAGTAGCTTTTTCTCTATGATCTAAAGCTGCTAGTGGATGGAAACCGTCTAATTGTTCATGTGATATATATCCATTTTGACTAGCCATGAGAGCTTTAATTAATTGCTTATCTTCCCTCTCATTTCTCATACTAACAGTTTCATAGTTAGTAACCCCTGATGGGATAGGTAGACCAAGCTCGCCAAATCGTCTCTTGTATTGATTAACTTGCTCTGTACTTAGATCTCCTTTTCTAGCTTGTTCTATAAAATTAGCTTCAAGATCTTGTCCAAATGCTTTCTGATAATTTAATTCTGCTTTTACTGCGTCTACATAACCTTTCTTAATATCTGACTTCATCTTAGCAAATCTACCAGGCCATTGCTGTGCAAATGTAGTACCTTTTTTAGCACCAAGTTTTATTCTTAAACCTTCTGGCAAAGGCAATGCACCCATTTTATCTGCATAGAGAGGATCAGATCTGGAAATACCTTCATTGGTTAGTGTAGTCATCACTGCATCCCAACCTCCAGCATTACCTAAAATGTTATTTTTACCATCAACAGTATTAGAGTTTATTAAGAATAAACGGTAAAGATCTTCTCCTGTTTTAGCAGAAGTATTCCATTCTCTAAGAGCTTTAGCTCTGGTATTAGAAGAAGAATCGATATTATAACGTTCTCTATACTTAGCCATCTGCCCTTCTTGGGACTTAATCATGGCTTCGTCAGTACCAGCTAGTGCTATTAGTTCAGGAGAGAATCTATCTACATTAGATGCTTTTCTAATATCTTCTGATAGTACCTTTACTGCAGCCTCTTTAAATGGTAAGCCTGTTATATTGTTATCACGTAGCTGTTTAGCTGTGAAAGTTACCCCTGATATAGTAATAGCTTTCTCGCTATTCTGCATAGCATGAGCTAGCTTATCATCAAAGGTTTCATTATAAACACGTAATTTTTCTTTAGCATACCCTACTTGCTGCCAAGGGGATAGACCTGCTAAACGATCAGCTTCTGGATAGGCATTAGAACCACCAAGTCTAAGCATTTCCTGCTTAATTTCTTGGTATCTTGTATCCTGTTTTTTAGTTCTCGTAAGTTCTTCAGCTAATTCTGCTATTTTTTGAGCATCAGCAACTCTATCTTTTCTAGCCTGAGCTAGACCTTCTTCTTGCTTTGTTTTTATATCTTCTACTTTCCAGTCATGAAGGGTTTTAGAGAACCCAGCTAACTTATTTGCTACATCTGATGCTTGCTTCTCATGGGTTTGCCCACGTACTACAGCTGCATTCCACCTATTGGAAGTCTCTGCTTGAAGGTTCTGCCTAGAGCGTTCCCTCTGTCTTTGTATGGCTCTTGAATAACTCATGGTAAGATATTCCCCCAGGGCTGACCTGCTGCACTTAGTTGAGCTTGTGAAGGTAGTTTATATGCAACGTCCATAGCATTAGGACTCATACCATAAGAAGCATTATTCAATAGAGGCATATCAGGAGAGAAGCTAGCACCAATTTGTTCAGAACTCATAGGAGTAAGTTCAAATGCACCAGTATCTCCTAGACCTTTCCCTATATCTGGAGCTTTAAATGCACCTGCAGCTGCTGCTGTACCTAGTGCTGTTTGTGCTAAACCAAGTACCAACCCAGCTTTACTAGGAGCTGCTTCAAGTTCTGGGGCCATTGGTGTTGGACCATGGATTGGAGCAAAGCGGATCTTCTCAAAGGCAGCGAAAGATTTAGTACCAGCTTCAGTATGGATAGCATCTTTTCTTAAATCTGTTTCTTCTTGTGCCATCATCTTGGCATGAAGTATTTCAGATTTATACTGACCTAACTTCTTAGCACTCTTACCTGCCAAACGAGCTGCAGTTCTACCTGTTCCAGTACCTGCATACTCATTCTCATACATCTCTACTATAGCTTTTTCTATTTTTTGATCGGCTTGAGCAAACATTTTATCTAACTGTTGATCCTGTTCAGACCATTGACTGACCATAGATTGATAAATCTGATCCTGTTCAATGTCCTGTACTTGGACATCATTCTTCCACTCAGCATTATCAAACATTACATCTGTTAGATACTGCCTGTTCTGAGCTTCAAAGTTTTTCAGCTTTGCTCTATTACGTCCTTTAACACCTGCTTCAGCTGCTTGGTGTTGACCTATTTGTCCGGCGGCGTTCATCGCCCCCATCGCTAGTGATACTGGTTCGCACACGGCAAAATTCTATAAAGGTTAATTTGTTGGGACCATGTTCAAGTTCCCGTAAGAACTTAAATCCCAGAAACTTTAGAAGTTTAAGATGAGCGGTGTTCCGTTTATCTACGATGTTCCAAAGGAGTTCTTCTTTTCTGCTTTCTACAAATCGCTTGGCTTCACGTGCAAAGGTGAGAGGGTACTCATGGATAGCTGGTGTACATAACATCCAGATCTGTCCACCTGCCTGCACTCCTGCCATACCAGCAGTCTTGCCGTTAGGCACTTCAAACCAAACTGAGTCTCCATTGAAAGCAGCGAGAGGAAGATAGAGAAGTGGGTTGTGGCCGTGGCCTTCAGACACCTCTCTATAATCATCTTCTCGAAGGTTAGAAGCTACTTCAACAGCAGCCTCCATTGTCATTGGGTGAATATACTTAGACACGTTGATAGTATCTTGGTGAGTAATCTCCCTCCCAATTCATGGAATGAATCGTAGCTGGAGATGGGTGATTTGATTTTAAGAATACGCTTGTATTTATATTTCTATCATATACAGGTATAGTATGTAGATAACTAGGTGCTATAGCAGGTTCATTAGTTTTAACATTATCCCATTCAAGAGATTCAACAGTATAAGTATAATCTGTTTTACCTCTACGTTTAAGAGTAACATCAATAACTCCTACATCACCGAAGTCAAAGTTCATCCTATGTAGTACAAGTGAACCACGGGTTTCAGATCTAATCTTTTCACCCTCAGATCTAGTCATATATATCTTAGGAAACTCTACTTCAAACTCATACTCATACCCTACTACTAAGTCTGTATTAATTGAGCTGCCATCCTTAGTACCTGTTTTCCAATTACCAGGGAGAGTAACAGTTTCATTAGGAGCAGTCCCAGTAATAGCTGAACTCGGAATGTCATAACTCTTACCTGCTGAGTCTCCTGCTGTTATACAATATGCTGTAAGGGTCTTAGAACTATAGTACCCAGCACCTAATGTAAATGTAGAGACATCAGTCTGAGCATCATAAGTTATATCTCCTGAAGCTATTGTCTTCTTGGTATCAAGAAACACTCTATTAACATCAGGTTCTGTACCTATTAAAAGCGTATCGTCTCTTAATTTTATGTCAAATTTTTCAAGGGTATATTTATTATTACTGCCTTCTGTTAGAACAGCATAATATACATCATCTAAGATTGTATGGTAAACTATCTTGTTAGGCATGAGCCATCTGAACCAAGCTGACTGAGCACGCTTCTGTCCTGACTCATAGTACTTATAACCCCACGCTTCATTTGTAGCAGTATGTATTGTACTGTCCACTCCAAATAGAATTAAATCATTTTCATTAGATTCAGCTACCATTGTAGTGGTAGTAGGGAATAGCTCTCCTACAATCTTACTTTGTTCTACAACCTGGGGCTCATCCCTAGCATTAACATTAGCTATCTCATAGAACCTAGCATTCTTAGCTGTACTATTTATAAATCCTATAGTAGTACCTAGTGATACAGGATTACTATCAGAATTAAATGAGTAAGAAGATAAAGCTGTAACCTTAGCAGTCTCAGGAGTAAGCAAAGCTTCAGCTCCAGAACTTAAAAGGAACTGCTCGTTAGCACTGAATAGTACTAGACCAGTGTTAGCTTCTTCTAAATCGAACAGCTTAGTAGGGTAGGTTGAGCTGGATTGTAGATCAATAGGATCTTGGTTAGAGATAGCCATAGCAGTCTTAACCCAGAAGTTATGATAATCATTAATTCTAGATAAGATAACGTTCTCTGCGCTAAGCAGTGCTATTCTATTTCTAAAGAATCCCATCTTTTGAATAGGATATCCAATGAAAGAAGGAGGAGGGTTAGTTATATCATCACCTACATCACGTACACCCCAATCAGGATAATCAAATTGGAAGCATCCGTTAGTGTAGCTCTGAGATCCAGTACCGTTAATAGAATATGTACCTGCATCTACTCTTTTGAGCATCAAAGGCATTGTATCCTTATCAATAGTAATATCTATACCAGGCTCACAAACTTCTTCCCAGACACCTTCTCCGAAGAATGCAGGTTGGAAAGTTACTGTTTCTCCTGCTGAGATAGTACCTGATGCTGAGTCGGTAATAGTAAATGTATTTGCATCTGCCACACTGGCTACTTGGTAAAAGCCGTCAGTTGCTGCACCACTAGTGAAGTCGCATATAACATCGTCATTAACACTTAAACCATGTGCAGTTGATGTAATAGTAACTGTACTACCAGACCTAGCATAAGTACCTCTCTTATCTATATTAGCATCTATACCTTCAGCTTGGAACTTAAGGTAATAGTCATCCATATCCTCACCGCTGTTAACAATTCTAACAACGTAACCATGACGACATGTACGTGGTAGATCAGCTATATTATTAGCTTCACTAGTTGTTACATTCATCAAATTTCTTTCAGGTGAAGTTACACCAAAAGAATCCTTACTGTATAAATGGATACCATTTCCGACAAGCGTGCATGTAATACCAGTACCAGATATAGCATCTAGTGTTGCTTTAATATCACCAAGTACACCGGCTGCTGACACATGCTCTTCACTATTTGAAGAAGTAGGGTCAGGTCTAACCATAGCTATGTTAGCTCTGGTAGTAATAGGTACATGGTTCTTAACTGTTGTTGTAGTTGTTATCCCTTTTTGTGACGTATAGGAATGAGTATCATTTGTGCTCCAACCTTCTCCTCCAAACTGTAGCTTAGCAAAAGGATGGTAAGAATCGTGATAGTTATCGTTTGTATCATTGTTACTGTCAGCTGTGATCTGAGGTGTACATCTAGTGTCCATTTCATATCTCAGGTTAGTCTTACCACCTGAACTTGCATTAGGAGGGGACGTAGACCCTATAGCTGTACCTGTATTTACAGTTACATACTCTCTACCCATACCTAAACAGTCACCATTACTGGAACCTGAGTAGCTAATACTTTCATCTACAACAATAGCTGTAGCTCTATTGTAGGTTATAGTTGAGTTATCTTTAGGATCGTATATATCTAATGCGTATTGTTTGCCATATGATATAGTATCTAGTTCTATGTAAGCTTCATTAATACGAGGAGGTGATTTGTCAGCTAATGCTGTCTTCATTGCAGTGTTCTTTAGCCTGTTAACAAAGTGTGTTGTTTCGTTAACAGTCATCACTTGTATATCAGATGACTTAGCTGTACCTATAGCTGTGTTATCTAAGTAAGTAGCTTTAAGTGTTCCAGGAACCTTGACATAATCAACAGGTATAGGGGCACCATCGCTGCATCTCCATACCTTAACGTCACCATCTGAAGCACACTGTCCAATGTATTGTTCATCCTCATCTGTATAAATATGAAACCATTTTGATTTGGCTCCTGTGTCCACTGCATAGGTATTTCCATGAGCAGTTTGAGTAGTTATTTCTTGTACTAGTGAGCTACCAGGACGTTTAGTTAAATTAGTCACAACGTCTGGTACGCCATTCACTAAGTCAACAACCTGTCCAGGTATCTTTTGCTCATCAGGTTGAGTAGATATACCTAGTACATAGTTATTTATCTTTTGAGTTACACTTGCCATTAGCGTCTCAAGGCTCTATAAGGTTTAAAGGATTGATAGGCAGATTCATCAGGCCAACCCATGAAGTTGTGATCCCCCTGATTACATTCATACTCCATGCAGGAAGCTCTCGCTTGGCCTTCATAAGTACCTAGCATCTGTTGTAGTTGTTGGTTAGATACTAACTGAACAGCAGCTCTACCAGATGCTTTATATACAATATACCTTTGGAATGGTGCAGGTATATCTTCGAACTTAAGTAGTCTTACTTTGTTCACGTAGAAGTATTCGTCATCTGGATATTCAAATGTATGGTTTACTCTATCATACATCTTCCAGATACCATCACTATCTTTTCTTCTAACAAAATCACGGGTACGATCCCATTCATCTGTATTGTCTATACGGATAACATCTGATTCAATGATGATCTTATTATCACTAACGTTAACATTTTCTTTTATATGATACTCCATATTAAATAACCAACCTTCAGTCTGTACATCTATGTTACATTCCTTTAGAATGTTATAGATGAAAGATATTTCAGGGTTAGCATAGTCTAATAAAGAGACTGGAGATTGACCGATACTACCCAGAATAGCGTTAACTGCGGATAGTTCTGTATCGAGATCAACTGTTGTGGGAGTAGCAGTCATAGGTATAAATATTTGTGAATAAAAAAAGGGGAGCGTGAGAACTCCCCCAATGATTAGACGTTAGTGATGTTGCACTCAACGCCTGGATAGGCAACACGTAGATTCTGTGTTACTGATTTCACAGCAGAATCACTTGCGCCGCCTGATGTTTTTGATACTGAAATGCGCTCTGCATTAGTTGTGCAGACTGCAGCATTTCCTTTAGCTACAGAAACGGCCATGTGTTTATTTAATTAATTAGCAAGACCCATATTTCTGAGCAGACAATCCATCTGACTGAACTGTTCTACCATACTCTAAAGGACTTGGCATGTTCTTTGTTACTGATCGAGCAGTACCCATACCTGTGGTAGTAGTCTGCTTCTTACAGGTGCCAGGAGCAACTGACATAATATACCTCCTTAGTTGTTAAGAAGTTCGATAGCTCCAGCTGGGTTAAGAGTACCAGCGCCCATTGCTAGGCGTCCTACGAGTACATCACCCTGGTATAAAACCGATACATCCCCGCCTGTAACTTGGACTTGAGGGCCAATTGCCTCTACAATTCCAGCTACATCACGCTGATAAATAAGTCCACAGTGGTTTGAGAAGTCACCTGAGTAGGTGTTGTTCTCACCGGATACACCGTTGACAGTACCAGCTAGGAAAGGAAGGTTGTTAGAACGCTTGATAGAAATACCAGCAATTTCAACTAGGCCCTCACCTGATGTTAGGTTACCTTGGTTGTTACCATAATCCCTGTTAAGGATGTTAGAAGATACCTGAGATACCAAAGCATAGTATTGACGTGGAGACAGTACAGCTGTACGTCCAGTCTTAGGAAGATTCTTTTCATCGAGTACTGAAGCAGCTTCGAAGAAAGCATCAACCAATGCCTGAGCATCATACTCCTTGTTAGAACCAAGCTTGATCTGAGTACCACCTGGTTCTGGACCTGGGGATGCAGTGATAGGATGAGCTTCCCTTGCAGCTAGTGCAATAGTACGGAAGACTTTCTTATCATATGCCTCAGCCAATGCGTGGCCGATCTTCTTGGAGATCTCACTTCTTAGTGAGTAATGAGCCAGAGTTTCATCTAAATCATAAACGAATGCACTGGAGATGAGAAGGTCATCACACTGGATGGTCTTCTCAGCTACTGGAGGATCACCGGATCCCAGGATTGGTTCTCCTGGAGTATGGTAAGCCGCCTGCATACGTCCCGTAAAGATGAACTGTAAGCTCTTGCCGTTCTTAAGTGTACGGCGCTGCACAGTGTCACGTGCAATTGTAGCTGACTCATAAGCTTTGAATAGCTCACCTGAGAACAGCTTTAGATAGGTTGCGTACTTGGTATCATACGCCTGTGAACCTGCGGTATTTGATACCGCCTTATTCAGGGCGCCAAGTACTGATTGCGTGGCGTTAGCCATTGATAGTACGAGAGTAGTATAGTTTACAGACTCTCAAACGTTTGAGAAAATTTTTTCGAATTATATGTTGTGGTCTATCCCACCGTCTAGACAGCTTAAGGGTATCCGCGTACGGGCCAAAAGCCAATGAAGGAGAGGTCCGACTCTGAGGTGCCTCTCCTCCTCCGCTATTTAGAAGCGGTAGTATTGAACACTAGATCCTTCTAGCACCTTAGCGGCGGTAGCATCGGATGTGTTCTGTGCGAACTGGAACTTAAGGTCGCCAGCTGTTGCACCGTTCTCAATAGTACCTGAAAGCTGCAGGCATCCATCAGTACCAGATGCTGTGATAGCAATCGCAGAACCTTCAGCGGTAATGATAGAAGCTAGTGCTGCACCAGCATGGTCGCAACCATTCTGAGCTACACGGTATGTAGTCAAACTTGCAGGAGTATCAATGAGATACTTGAAGTCAGGTGTAGCAGCTGTGTTATAGAAGATGGTGTACTTAAAGTTAATCCTTTCGTACTTACCAATTCTAAGATCTAAATCGCTTACATCTACAAGAGTAGTAGAGCTAGCAACTGATACATCAGCAGTTACAACTTTGGTTAGTGGTTCCTGTGGTGAGTATACAACTCCACCACTTGTAGCGTTAGCATTAAAAGCCATGGTTTTTAAATTAGTATAGGTTAATCGACCTCACGTAGTTCCGCTACGCGAGTATCTATTTAGAAGCTGTACTTAGCTCCAATTTTTGTTGACCAGTCGTTGTCTACATCGGCATCTTCAGTAGTAATTACTGCGACTTCTCCGTATACATTCAGCTTCTCAGTAGCATCTACTGATGCACCTACCTTGCCGGACAACTGCGTGTCACCGTCCACTGCGTCAGAGTTGACGAGGGCTGGACCACCTTGTACATAATAGTTAAGTGCTCCTTCTGAGCCTTCGTACCCAACGTGGAAGTCGGTAGTACGACTCTTATAGTCAGACCCTGTGTAAGATGCGTTGGACTCTACGTTCACGTAAGGGCCTGCGAATGCAGGAGCTACGCTGAACACCGAGGCGCAAAGGGTCAAGGCTATTCTTTTCATTAAAAATGTTTAAGTAAGTTTCGTGTAAGGCACGCCGCGATACTTTAGTTGGATCTTTTTTTGCATGGATCTTCTCCTTAGTACCACACCCCCGTTCCATGATGTGGTTTCATGCGTTCCCAATGGGAATGAACGGACGCGGGTGCCAGTTGGCTTCTACTGGTTCGACTACCGAGCCGCCAATGGATTCATTTCTTTTTCTTCTTCTTTTTTTTCTTTGTAGATTCTATCATCAAATCATAACGTCTCTTAGCTTCATAAGGAAGCTTATCATAATTTGGATCTGTTTTATGTCCTGGTTTATGTGTCATGCTAAATCCAATGGGAAGTTGTGAGCGTTTCTTTCATGCATAACCTCCATACCTAAGTCAGCTCGGTTGAGTACATCAGCCCAAGTTGGGACCACGCGACCGGTGGAGCTGACGATTGATTGGTTAAAATTGAAACCATTGAGGTTAAACGCCATAGTACTGACTCCCATAGAGGTAAGCCATATGCAAACCACGGGGAAAGTAGCCAGAAAAAAATGAAGAGAACGAGAATTATTGAAAGACGCATACTGGAATATTAACCTCCCAAAGTATCCGTGAGCAGCCACGATGTTATAGGTCTCCTCTTCTTGACCAAACTTGTAGCCGTAATTTTGTGATTCATTTTCTGTTGTCTCTCTGACGATAGAACTGGAGACCAATGATCCGTGCATAGCAGCGAACAAAGCTCCACCAAATACCCCCGCAACTCCCAACATATGGAAAGGATGCATGAGGATATTATGTTCCGCTTGAAAGACAAACATAAAGTTGAACGTCCCTGATATCCCCAACGGCATACCGTCAGAGAAACTTCCTTGTCCGAATGGATATACCAGGAAGACTGCATAGGACGCTGCGACTGGAGCTGAGTAAGCAA
>VTLG01003655.1_pt1 | contig 18775 bp, 28 predicted proteins | sample 4694571 | NCBI WGS metagenome assembly VTLG01 (sample SAMN12604809, study PRJNA352737) | marine metagenome | biome: ENVO:00000447; feature: ENVO:00000209|ENVO:00000569|ENVO:01000036; material: ENVO:00002151; isolation source: viral sequences binned using virsorter ...
ATTTATTTGCCATAATATACTCCTATTTCCAACTTATACGTTTACTGCTCGTTTTCTTTTTCATTGCAGAAGTACATTGAGCCATTGTAGGTCTACAAGCTGGGTATGATTTTCGTTTTTCACCTTTACGTCTTCCACATGGTTTTCCAGTTTTACAATCTACCCAACCTTTACCTTGATTGCGAGAGAACCATTTTCTTAATCCTTCTTTAGCCATTACTTCTTTTTTGAGTTACCCCAATTAGCTGCTCCAACTTTTCTGCATTTACTCAATGCTCCTGAAGCATATGCTGATGGCCATACTTTGTATCTTGCTTTTACTTTATAATAACACGCATCTTTTTTTGACATATTAACACTTCCATCTTCTTCTAGCTGCACAAATTCTCTTATCAGGAGTTTTTGAACAACTAATATTATGCATTTTCATTTGACCTGCTGAACGACTACAATAACTACTTCTTCGTTTTGCTGACTTACTTCCAGGCTTTACCTTACCAGTTACTGCTGTCTTTAACTTAGAACCGGGATTCATTCTTCTATATGCTTTAACACCAGCTTGCGTCATTCCAGCTCCAGACTTAGTAGAACGAAAGTTTCGTTTGTTCTTAGCTGGCATATTTCCTTGTTTGCGGGCCATCTTATAATCCCATTCTTAATCTTACTTTATCTAACTTTTCTTTTAAGTCATCTATTTCGCTGTAAATATGTTTTAGATGTTGGTCTACACTAACAGATTTACTTTCTTTTTTCTTTACTTTTTTAACTTTTTGCTCTGGCATTAGAATCTCCAAAAAAGTTTAACAATAGCAGATACAACATCCATGCATTCTTTTGCAATCTCTTGCTTTTCTTTTGCACTCATCTTACCATCTTTCATAGCTTCGTTATATTTTTGTGCAACTTCTTTTAGTTCTTTTAAAGCAGGTCTATACTTTGTTGCTACTAATGTAGCTAGTCCACCTAGTACAATAGCAAATAAGTACGCTGCGTTTCCCCATGTTAACCATTCCATTATTTATTCTCCTTTAGTATTTGTTTGATTTCTGCAATGTCTTCCATCATTACATCTAGTTTGTAAGTTATTAAATTTCTATCAGCAACCATCTCTCTTTTATCTGCTTTTAATTCTAATTCTTTTTTCATTATATCTATGTCGTATTGCATAAATCCAAATGCTAAAGTAACAGCACATATTATTGTAGCTATAGTTACAATGTTTTCAATTGATATGTTAGTGTTTAATTTCATTAACGCTTTCCATTTATTCTGCTTAGACTTCCTTTAATTTCTGATACTTGATTATCTAAATCATTGATTTCTTTAGTTAAGTCATCAAATTTTCTATCTATTCTTTCATCAGACTTGTTCCATCTATCTATTAATTTTATCACCATTCCTTCCATATTTTCAAGTGTTTCGCTCTGTCCTTTATTTTCTATTCTCAAGTGTTCGATAGCTTCCGCTTGTTGACTTCCTCTTTTGTTCATAGAGAAGACCATATAAACTAATAAAGCTCCTACGACACCTATCATACCCGCTTCGCTGTATACTGCTAAAAAATCCATGTTTATTCTTCTTCATTTTTTTGAGGCCCGACCACATCATACGATTTGCAATTATCACATACACCACTAAATGATTGTTGTATTGGTTTATCGCATTCTACGCAATGAAATGGCATTGGCATTATTTATTCCTCATTGTTAAATCTATGTAAACTTTTAAATCAGATTTAATTTCTGCATTCCATTTTTTTAGTTTACCCATCTCATCCATAATTATATCTAATCTATGTTGTAAATTTTCATGTTTTTCATCAAATCTATTTAAAGTATCTTCTACTTTTTCTTTTAAAATAAATCTTACTACGCTGTATAAAGCAAAAGCTAATCCAACGCTAATGGCAATTGGAAATCCTAATTCTTGTATTAATGTTATAACTTCAGATGTCATTTCTTTTTCCTCTTCCAACTAAATGGATTTAGGTTTAATTCTTTCTCAAAAAACGAAATACGTTCTTCCATTTCTTGTCTTGTTTTTTGTTCTTCCATCATATGTTTATTTACAAGTTCTTCAATGCTGGTAGAAGCAAGTTCCATTTCTCGCTCAAGTTCTGCAATTCTATTCGTAATCTGTAAGTATCCATAAACAATCCCAGCGATAGCCACAAACAACTGACCAAGCCACTTAATGTTAATATGGAGGGAAAAATTATCATCAATAATTCCCGTCCTGTAACTTCTCGCTGTCTTTGGCTTCTCACTCACTTCTTCTCCACTTTTTCCCATTGTTCGTGTCTATGACACCAGTTGTCTCCAACTAGTATACCACCACCAACAGTCGTTCTTACAAACCAATGTTTTACACTATCTTGGTCTGTTATAATCATAAAATCTGTACGAAGAGTATCTGATGGAGATATATCTATCCCAGCTACAGACCATCCACCATTACACGCACTTAAAATAAAAATACTAAATATGACAACAACTGCTAGTATCACTTTTATCAAATCCTTCTTATCTTGACTCACTCAAATCACCATCCACCAAGCAGCTGCTACTTCTACAAAAACATCTGATGCTGTATTAATAGCCCATCGTTTTTTTGTTCCGTATGTTTCTTCAGTTCCTTCTACATATACTTCAAATATTTCCCAAGCAATACCAATAATTAATACCCATAATACTGCCCATAAATCTGATGCTCCTAACCATTGTGCTACTTTTGCTATAAATAAACCAGCTGCTATATGATAAGATGTCCATCCATCTAATGCTCCTGAACTAACTTGCCATCCGTAAAATGTTGCTAAAGGATTCTTCATTTAATTAACACTCGCTGATTGTTTGATTCCTTGGCCCGGATTAAACCAATTAGTTTGTTTAGTTTCATCTTCCATTAACATTTTAGTATACAATAAATCTAAATGTTTTATAAGCATTGCTACTTCTGGCATATGAATAACTAATTCTTTTTTAGGAGAAGGTTGTTCTTGTTTTTTTTCAACACCATTTTGTTTGTTATATATTTCTGCTAATGTCATTTCTTTATATGCTTTGCGTTAAAGTTTTCTACAATTCTTGATAGTAATTCTGCTTTTGTTTCACTATCATCATAACTAATACTTCGTAAATCATACCACGCTTTTATTTCTGCTTTCGTATTTGATTCATCAGGATATTCAGATTGTAAGGTAGCAATACCATTTATTAATTGATGCTTGCCTATTAATAATCTTCCATGTCCATTATCATATAACTTAGCACATTCATCAACGTAATGTTCTTCTATCGTTTTAAAGCTATCAGAGCGTTTTACAACTTCACCATCTACTTCTACAAAGTAATCATAACGAGAAGAAGGGTAAGTCAAAGTCTCGACAGTTCCGTCTGCATATGTTTTTTGACGAACAGCACCCGGAGTAGTATTGCGATGCAATCTAATTCGATGACCTTGACTAGACCTTCTTATAATCATAACCTACGCTTCAGCTTCCTCTTCTTCAGGTTTCTCTTCAAGAGATTCTTGAAGTTTAGATATAAACGCTTCTTTACCGACATTCAACTGGTCTAAGTTAAACTGCATAGAGTTCATCTTATTCTGTAAGTCATTAATGTGGTTAAGAAGTGCTTTTTGTTCATCTGTCATATCCTCGATTACATACTCTTTGTCATCGAAAGTTAAAACAGGCTTTTGTTCTTTTTCTTTTTTAGCCATTATTTAGCTCCTTTGTTTGTTAGTTAAAATCTACTTTGATTCTAATTCTTTTACTCTTGCAGACAACTCTTGAACTGCTTTGATTAAATATGGAATAGAAGATGTCCACTCAATAGATTTAACATCATCTAAAATAGCTTCTTGGGTAATAACATCATCGGAATCTCTTTTTTCACCAAATTTACCACCTTGAATAACCATATCGCTAATGTCATCAATTTTTTCAACTTCTTGAGCAATTAAACCAACTTTAATTTTATCAGAGCCTCTATTTACTTCACTTTTCCAATTAAACTCTCTTAATTTTAAAGAGTCTATAGTTTCAACACCTTTAATAGATGTGTCTTTTATATTTTCTTTTAATCTTTCATCTGAAGCTGCTACTATACCTGCTGTCACTCCGCTATGAACGTATTGTATAGTGGCAATATCATCACCATCTCCACTTTGAAAATCTAACCAAACAGCATCAGCGTTAGTACCTAAAGTATCTTTACCAGCGTGTATTTCAATACCAGTTCTATTGACGTCATCTCCATCATTGTAAACGTATAATCCCGGCCCTCCACCTGAACCGTTATTGTCACTTCTAATTATTACATGCCTTCTATTATCTCCACCTTGTATAGACATTTGCTTTACAAGTGAACCATTGTTTATATTGTAAAATTCTAACTCAGTACCATAACCTGCTCCACCAGACCCAAGAAGTCCTGACCTTGATGCACAAGTAATTCTACTCATTACAGCTCCATAATTAGTATCTTCTGCACTTTGTGTAAAATCTATCCCCATAGATGTATTACCTGATGGTGAATCATTAAAACTTCCGTGAAGAGTTAATAATGCGGTAGACCCTCCGTGATTATATGCTATCCTCTTTTTTAAATATGATGCTTGAGCGTATATATATGCTCCTTCAGTATCTGTACTATAATTAGTAGTAGCTCCACCACCTATGTAACAAGTAGTAACATCTGAATTACCTAGCATAATTTGATTAGCCATTGAGCAAGTTGCCTGATACCCTACAGCAGTTTGATTATTCGCATCTATATCAAAAGCAGTATGTGCCCCCAACCCAGTATTTTCAATACCAGTTGAAATTCCATCACCTGCCCTATATCCTAATGCAGTATTATAAGCATTAACTGTACCTGAGCCATTCATTGCATATAATGCTTCTTTACCGATAGCAGTATTACAACTATCTTGAGTAGATTGGCGAAATGCATGATAGCCAAGTACAGTATTTGCTCCACCTGTTGTAGTATTAAAAGCAGATTGATAACCAATCGCAGTATTAGGCTCAGAACCATCTATTGAAGTGTGGCTAGTAAGAGACTGATAACCTATTGCTATTGTTCCAAGATGAGGATTACCTGCAGTAGCATCAAGGGCATAACTACCAATCGCAATATTACCTTGATGTGTCAATATTGAATCAGCAGTTCCTAAGTTACCACCTAGTAAAGCATTTCTACCAATACCAATATTATCATCAAGCGTATGTGCGTGACCTGCACCAGCCGCTACATTTTCTTTTGCATTACCCAAAGAACCTGAACCAATAGCAATATTATTTGCTTCTCCGTGAGATGCTGATAACATTGCCTCTTTACCTATAGCCACATTATAAGTTCCAGTTAGGTTTGATGCCATAGCTTGGTATCCCAATACTGTATTTGAACCGGCTGTAGTCATCAATCTTCCCGACTGATACCCCACCATTGTATTCCCAGACCCATCTGTTAAATCTTGTAATGAATCGTGTCCTATCGCAACAGTACCAGTTTGTGCATTGTCACCAACCCCAGTTCCCATTGCATTAGCACCTATTGCAATATTCTTTTGTACAATTCCAGTACCACCTAATAAAGCAGAATCTCCGATAACTACATTATAATCTGAACCAGAATTATCAATACCGTTCATAGCATTAGTACCAATACTAATATTATTAGATTCTCCACTATCAGCTACCAACATAGAATTAGCACCAATAGCTATGTTAAAATCACAATCTATAGCTTCTGTTAATGCTTTGTATCCCAGTGCTACATTGTAAGTAGAACCTGAAACAGCATTAGTTCCCATTGCAAGTTCACCTACGACAGTATTATAATCTGAACCATTATTACCACTTACATTAAAAGCAGATTTACCAAAAACTGTATTATTAGATTCGCCTTGGTCATTATTACTAAGACTAATACGACAATTATTATCAAGAATCATTCTTGCATTTGCACCAGTTACAAAATGTATTATGTTTGATTCTGCTCCACTCGTCATTCCTGTATCTGTATCACCTTTAAATGAATAACCTACATTACCTGCACTAGCCCCTGAACCGTCTTGTATTAATGGGTCATAATTATCAGCACCGAAATGAACATCTCCATCATCAGTAATACGCATTCTTTCTGCTAAATTAGACCCTGTTGAACCATCGCCAGTCGTTGTAGCAAATACTAAATCACAATGATTGTTACTAGCATCCCAAGCACTACCTCTACTATTATGAGCAAATATTCTTGCTCCACTTATAAGATTATTACTTGTATCTTCTGAACCTTGAAATATAATTTCACCAAGTACGTCATTGTTAGCCATTGGCTGACCATCATCTTTTTGTAAATATAACGAAGCTCCATTACCTACATCAGCACCACTATCAGCTGTAGACTTAAATACTAAGTTCCCCTGACCATCTATATGACAAGCAGTTTTGGCTGCACTAAATAAAAACCCTCTATGACTATCTCCTGTAGAAGCTGCATTACTAAAATTCATATTTAAAGTGTCAGATGCACCATCAATAGCAGTAACCGTAGCAGTTTGAATTAAAAAATTATTACTATTTACTTCTATCTTATCACTAACTCTAATTTTTCCTGTTACATTAAGACCAATTCCTGATATACCAGCATTACCAATTCCAACACTTGCATTGCCAAGAATTGTAAATAATCCTGTACTATCCCAATTATCAACTCTTAAAACTGTTTCAGCAGCGGCTAATGCCTGTCCAGTTGTGCCACTCTTTTTACCAGATTGTAAAATTATAGCAGGGACTGTATCTCCGGGGTCTGTTACCCCTATAATTCCTCCAACTGTTAATGCAGTACTGTCTGCATCAGTTGCTCCAATCATTGTCAGCCCACCTTGAGTTGAGTGCCTCTCTAGAAAGTAAGCATATGATGATGTTGGTGCTAAGTCAGTCATCCCGTGAGCTATATTAGTAGCATCTGTAAATATCGTTGGATAATTATTATCTGCTCCAAGAACTGAAATATCAAGGCCTACTGCTTTTTGAGTACCGCTTGTACCCATAGTCATATTTACATCAAGTCCTGTTAAGTTCGTTGTTCCTACATCAGTTGCAGAATCATTATTCATATCAATTTGCAATCCACTCATATTAACAGTATGACCACTACCAGTATTACTAGTTTTGTCAAAATCAATATGCATACTTCTATTAGTAACATTAGTAGTTTGACTTGAATTATGGTCTATTGTTAAAGCAGCTGAATTAGAAGCTGTTTGAGTAATTGTCATACTACCTGTGGCTGATACATTTCCATTTGTTTTAACTGCAAACATTGTTGCCTGTGTAGCATTTTGTAATGACAATATATTAATATCGCCACTAGCACCAGCTCTAACTGCCAACCCTAATCCATTAGAGTGTTGATTCTCAATAAACATTGCATAGTTACCAGATACATTATCAGTAACGGTTTCACTATATGTCATTGTACCACCGCCAGATACAGTTAAATCTCCCGATATAGTTACGTCACCAGATATTGTACCACCTGATAATGCAACATTTAATGAATCAGACCCAGATGTTAATACTGCGTTTAATGTTTCTTTTGAAGTGGCTGCGTTTAAGCCTATTGAATTACCCGAAGAATCTGTATATACTTTATTTAAAACTTCTTGGGTTGTATACTTTCGTAAATTATCTGCCATAACTTACTCCTTTTTATCCACCACCACCGCCACGAAGGCACTTAATTTTTATCTCACTGCGAAAGGTGAGACTGGGAAAGCAGAAGATATTATTCTCTTATTGCTTTCATTGTCTGCTAATTTACTATAAAATTCCTTTATGTAATATTCTTTTTTATCTATTTCTCCTCGTTCTTCAGACATCATTGCTTTTACATAATCTACTACTGCTAAACAAAGCATTTTATTAAGATTAATACTAGATGTACTATCAGGAGATGTTACTTCTTTTGATATTTGTGTAATCGTAATTCTTTGGCCCGTATTTTCATCTGTTAATGTAGAACCAGAAACAACCATATTAGAATTGCCACTTCCACTAAAACTATCAATAGTATAATCAGCGTCATTACTAGTTGAACCTTGAACTCTAATTTTATCACCCGCTGCAAATCCACTTGTTGTATCCCAAAAATTATTAGTATTATCTGTAGTTATTCTTGTTCCTGAAAGTGCAAAGCTAATATTAGTTCCAGATGCTCTAGATGAAGTATTTTCTAATGATTCCGCAACAAATGGTTCATTTAATGCAGTATATTCTACTCTTAATCCATTTGCAATATCTTCATCTGGATACATTAATTCATTATGATAAGATTGCAGTATACCAGTTTGTGTTATCCTAGTTCTATTTCTACTTCCTAATAACTTATAAAGTAAAAGTTCTCTACCTCTTAAATAATAAAAATATTCTTTATCTACATAACTACTCATGGTGATGTATCCTCAAGTAAGTAATGAGGTTGACTAGATATTCTTTTAATTCTTTTGTATCTACTATCACTTGTATCTAGTATACTTACATTTTCTATACCAATTAAATCAGCAGGTAGTATATAGACATTATCATCACTATCTACTGAATTTAAAACATCTTGTTTGCTTACTTTAATTTTTTCTTTTGTATTACTCTGTATTAAATGGAGAGCATCTTTTATATATGCAATAGCAAGTGTTTCATTATCAATACCTGCTCTTTCCATTAATTCTAATACTGTCATTATCTTGCTCCTTGCATTGCCATCGCAGTTGCTAATGTTTTAGTGTTATTTTCTATATAAGATTTTATTTCTGCTAATGCTAAGTTATAATGTTGTTGAGACATTTGACCAAAGTGTGTACGTTCTCCTAATTGAGCCTGTATTGTTTGAATCCTTGCCATTAACATTTCACTATCTTCTTCTGTTCGTATCCAATGTTCTGTTCCCATAGTGCTAGCAGAATCACTAAAATCTCCTTGTCTAGCAACTACCATCATTAATTTTGCAAACTCTTTAAAACAAGCATAATTAATAACTACATTTCTTAAATCAGAATCATCATCTATTTTAGTGTGGTCTATGTATAATGCTTTTGCTGTTTCAGAATCAGTAGGAGTAGGTTTAACTATTATTACAGAACCTTTATCTGTAACTGCATTATCAAAATAATACTTAGGAAATTTAGATGTTGCTACTTTTAAACTTCCAGAACTTGCTTCTATAAAAGGAGCATCTTCTCTTGATACTTCTCTTGCTTCAAATCCATTTCTTGATACACTTAATATACTATCTGTAGCAATTGGTACTACAATATTGCCACTAGCATTTCCACCATCACTACTAGGATTTGTAAAAGTAGAAGCCCACTTTAATAAATTTTTAGGAACATTTGCTACTACAAATTTTTGTGCAGATACAATAAAGTTTGCGTCAGGAGTTTGACCATTTTTTGTTATATCTGATATTTCAGCTGCTATTACTGTTGTTGCCATATTTTAATTCTTTTATATATGGAGGCCCGGAGGCCCCCATATATTGTTTACTTAGTCGTTACGCCAATCTAATTAAAGAAACAGCTTCACTTCCTGAAACTGCTTTTGTAACATGAACAGCAAATAATCCTGAACCAGAACTAAATGCATCATGAACATTAGAAGGGTTTTCGATTTCAGGAGCTCCTACAAGAGTTACCCCTGTGCCTGCAACCATTGTGCAAGTTTCGTCTGCACCAGCTGTACCAGCATTAATGAAAGAAAACTGAAAAGTATCTCCATCAACACATTTGCCATCACTCGCTTTAACTTTCATCGCTGCGACTATTTGAGCAGCTGTAGGAGTAGTAATATTCCTAGCTGCAGCTGGGTCACATTGATGAGCGCATGAATCAACCATATCTGTAGCCACGAGAACTAAGTTATCACCTAAAGTTCCGTGGTCTTTGATAGAGCTATTTTGCAACCATCCAATGTTTCCATCAGCTTTGTTTTGTCCGTATAAAGGATTAGCCATGATTTACCTCCTATTTCCAGACAGCATGGGCTTCAGGCATACGCCATTCCATCCCAGCTTCTGTTTGAATTAAATCAACCCTTCGGTCAACGCCACTATTTTCAAGAGTCTGAACTCCAACGTATACTGCTGTATCACGATTCAATCCATTACCGACTAAAGGTCTGTAATTACATTGAGTCATATTGATACCAAGTATTTTAACTCCAGTTCCATCTAAGTGAATATTGCGAACAAGATTCATTGAACCATAAGGAGTCATTACTTGAGTAACGTCTAATCCATATACTTGCTTTTTTCCTGCAATGCTAAAGTCTGCACGACCAAGATTTGTACTTGAATCTTTAACCTTAGAAACATTAGCAGAAAAATATCCACTCAGTTTATGCATCCAATTGTATGTTTCAGTAGAACACATGAATAGAGTTGCACTTGCATTGTTGTATCTTGGGTCTAAGAATTGAGACATATCATCAAGAAAGTCATCTTGAGACTTTGAACCAGTTCCGCCAATACCAGAACCATCAAAGATATTACCATAACTAGTAATAAAACTAACAGCACCTTCAGTATATTGAGCCCCAGAATTATCAGTTCCTTGAGAACCAAATAACAATGCTTGTTCAATATCAAACTTATGCTCGATTAACTTTGTTCTCCAAATTCTTGCAAATTCATTTGGTTCATACTTAAGAACAGTTGCTCTTGTAGTATTATCCATTGCCATTGCAGTTTTGAAGATTTGAGTTAACCCAGTTGCGCTTGAGTAAGGTTGGTCTTTCCAAGACTCTGGGTATCCAGAACCTTGTGAATGAGCAGAACCTACAACGTAGCATCTTTTCTTTTCTAAGTAATCAGAAATTGATTTACCTGAAATATCAATAGCATCTAAAGCGTTGTTATAAGCAACATAAGATGTTAATTCAACATCTGTAGTTCCCATAGAACCTTTACTTACTATTTCTGTTTTTAAAATAGCAGCGTTTGATACAGATACTAAGTCTACAGATAATACCTTAGCTAAAAGATAATCGTCTGGGGTTGTTGCATCTCCAGATGCGTCTGTCCAATCTCCAAATACTTCCGCACCATTAAATCCGCTAGAACCTTGAATAATATAAGGTATTTTTATTACAGAATTTGGAAGAAAGAATTGAGGTTGAGAACCAGAAGAACCTGGTAATACGTCAGTTCCTGTTTGACCATGGATTGTTTGAATATTACCTGCTGATTTATAATCACCAATCATACAGAAATAATATACATCTCCAGCGTCTACATTACTTTGAGTAACAGATGCTTCTGCTCCTGCTAATGCAGATGGAGCGCTAGTTCCGTGGTTTGATACATAAGCGTATCGTTTGTGATACGAACTTCTCTGTTCAGTAAATTTGAACTGAGGGTCATCCGTAGGTTTTTTTGCGACTTGAGACACAAACCTGAAAAAAGGGTCTTGAGCTATTGAAAGTTCAGAAACTCTATCTCCAAAGTTGTATCTACGTCTGAGGTCACCTGTGCCGGGTAGTGATACCGAACCACTATGCCCTGCGTCAGGAGACGCTCCGTATGTTTCCATGCCGAATACATCAGCCATTTTTGTACCTCTTTAGTTTGAGTTAATGGCTAACAATATAATTTTATATACTGAAAGCCTTTTCTAGTTCACTGTCAGTACCCAAAATGGTATCAAAAACATTATCGTCTGTACTTTTTTCAACTGGAATACTACCTTGTGTTGCAAGTGTACTTGGTTGTTGTTGTACTTCTCTCATCTTATTTTGAATTTCTTGTCTCGTTGAATCAGCAATTTGACTATCTCTGTTCTTACGATTCATTAAGTAATATATATCTTCAAGTTCTAAAGACTTACTTTTAGCAAAATCAGTAAATGTACTCCACTCTTCATCAGACATATTCATCTTTTGTTTGAATTGAGTTTCTTTAGCCATTTTTGCATTTTCGCTTTTTTGAGCTTGTAGTGTATTATTTAAACGACGCTGTACAATACCATCGATTGTAGCACCCATTACTTTTGCAGAATCGGAATCAGGTTTTTGAAATGCTTCATCAGGGTCAAAAACAAAATCTTCATCAAGATTCAGTTGTTGATTCATTGATTGTGGGGCCTGACCTCCACCCTCAAAATAATTTCTTACATGAGAAATTAAATTAGGGTCTTCACGCATAGCGTCTAGAATAGGCATATAAGGCTCAATTTCTTTTAGTTTACCATTGAGTCTTTTAGCCTCTCTACTTGAATCGCTATATCGCTTTTGCAAGACTTCATTGTTATCTTGCGGTTGAACTTCTACATTAGGGCTCGACTGCGTATTATCGCTTTTTACCGAGGTTGGTTGTTGTTGTTCGTCTAATATGCCGCCATTAACTTCTCTATCTAATGATTCAAAAAAATCACTTGAACCGTTCATAACTGCATCTTGTACGTTTGTACTTTCGGGGGCTGCTTGAGCGTTACCTACTTGTTCTGACATACTTTCTCCTATTTTTAGGTTATTTTAATTTAGCAACTATAAAATCTAAAATGCAATAATTAAGATTGCTCGTTTTTAGCAACATCTTGTTTGCTAGATTCCATGTCGTTTTTCATTTCGTCTCTCATTTTCTGAAACTCAACTTTTAACATTCCTCTTAGAAGTTTTTGTTGTGCTTCAGTTTCAAGAACATCTTTTCGTATTTCAGTATTCGCATCTCCTACTTTCATCTTAATACCTGCTTGTACTAATTGACGTTGTAGTGTTTCTATTGTACCATCTTTATCTTTGACTAATTCTTGTATAGATTGTAATTGATTTTGTGCTTGTGACAACATTGATTTTCTTTCTACAATCTTATCTTTATTTCGTATATCTGTTTCTGCTAACATTGCAATATCATCAATTAATCCAGATTGATACCATCTAAAATACTCTTCTAGTAATGCCCATCTATTTAATGGTAATGTTGCTCCTGCTATTATTCTTACATCAAACCTTGCAGATGCATAATCTTTATATTTACCAATTGCTTTACCATAATCATTGTAAAGGTTTACATTAATTCTTACTTCTCTTTCTTCTTCACTTCCTGCCATTGGCTGTACAATTCTAAATACTTTTTCAATTGTATAGTGTCTTTGAGCTGTCATTTTAAATACTCTACCTAAATGTTCAAGCGATGGTTCTACAATACTATTCATCCATGCTTTTAATCTACGAGTACCAAACTCATCATTTGCAAGTAAACCACGATATGTTTCTGCTTGGTCTTGCGAGAATCCCATCATTGCACTAGGTACTCCACTAATATACTCTGCATCGGACTTGCCTTGTTGCACAACTGTAAAGAATGCATTATTAATAGGAGCTGGTTGTATTGGAGTAGGTGGTGAAAAACCACTTCTGTATTTTAACAATGCGCCAGGGGCTGATGAATACTTTTCCCATTCGTCTTCAGGTACTGAACCTTCTTCGTACATCCACCTAAGATTAGAAGATAAGTTTGCATTGTGTAGCATTATTTGATGTGCTTTATTTATTTCTTGTTGCTTTCCTATAAGTGGGGTTACTGCACTCATTGGATATGGAGTTCCTGTGTACATATAAGAAATTGGTACAATAGGATATTCAGATATTGGAATTATAGATTCGTATAAGAATGTATCATCTCCTACGCTTACAGTTTTTACAATTCTATTTTCATAAAACTCTACAGAATCTACAATGTTCTTAGAAAAGTTTTTATCTGCTTCAAACTTTTTATACGATGATTCACTCATTACTTGTTCTTTAATGATTGTTGCTTCATCACGGGCCTGCGAAATTAATTCCATTTCTCTTTCTCGTATACCTTGAGCAGCCATCTTTTGAGAATTTTCAATCATTAATTTTGCTCGTTCTGGAATAACTTCACCTTCTTGAACTTGTTGTTCAATTTGCATTTGCTTTTCTATTAATTGAACTTCTATTTCTTGTTTATACGATTCTAATTCTTCTTGTACTTGCTCTTTTAACATAACAAGTTGAGATTCAGAAGGTTCTATCTTTATATATACATTTCTGTATTTAAATTTTTTCTTACTATATGTTTCATAGTATGGCACAATGTCATCATCTTCAGCATCCATATTAACACCATATGTCAAATCTTCTGATTGAATGCTATCTGTAAAATCAATATCTCTTTGTGAGTATGATACTACATCAGTACCTCTTGTTACTTTTTTAATCTTTGTTTCAAATTGCGGTAACATATTAATAAGTCTTGCTCTAGCAATATTCTTTCTTATTTGAATAAAGTTTGCATCCCTAAATAAAAAGTCTCTACTAGCGGGGTCTACAAATACATCATAAGGGTCTAATCTTTTAAAACAAACTTCTCCTACTCCCCTATCAGCATCTTTGTCAATATCTACAAGAAAGTATCCCAATCCTTTTGTTAATGAATCTAGTATTACTTGACTATATAATGATTTACCATTAGATAGATACCAACAATAATCTGCTACGTCAGCATGCACTTGAGCAACATCTACATCGTCTCCAGTTGCCCCTACTGCTTTCCACTTAGGGTCGTTTGCAGTTACAAAGTATTTCATAATTTCTATAATGGGAGTAATCCTATTAATAGTAAATGTTGGCATTCCAGATTCTTCCAACATTGTTTTTTCTTCTTTTGTAAGTTGTTCGTTTAGATAAAAATCATATCCTTTTTGACTTACACTTTGCCATCTATGCCTATGGGAGTTATTTACTTTATCCCATATCTGTTTATTTATTTGTGCTTTTGATTTTTTTGTAACTCTTGCCATTATTTTTTCTTCTTTTTATCTTGAGGACATATTGAATAATATCTACCATCTTTTTTAATTACTTTACACCCTGCTTTTTTTTCACCTTCTAAAGTAAGATTCCAAGTTTTATGTTTTGAGCCTTTTAATAAAAGACCAGTTTCTGGAACTCTACTTTGCCAATGCCCAGTTGAATCTTGTTTTATATTATATTTTTTAGCTGATTGATAATCATATCCAGAGCCTTCTGGATTAAATTTTTTTTGATTAGGCATTATCCTCTAATCTCCACATGAACTAAATCATCGAATGAATTATCTTTAGTTTCGCCATCAGAATCCCAGTCGCCGCCCCAACGAACAGGAACATTTAATTGTTTTGCAATACCTCGAATCATTCCACCCATATAGTGAAACCTATCTCTATCCTCCCAATCTATGGGATAAGGAGCGAGGTCTACAGCTTTTCCTTCAATATGTTTGCTGAACTTTGTTTTAGTTGAGCCTTGTTCTAGTAACTTTTCCTGTCGTTGCTCGCTCCGTAATCCTTCAATGATTGTAACATCCATTATCTTAATCAATTCATTTAGGACACTTACAAGTCTTCTGTCAACTCCTCTTAGTCGTTCTTTTGACCGTTTACCAAATCTAGGCATATCTACTCCTTACGATACTAACCAACTCTTTGCTTTTCTTTTAGGCTTAAACCATGATTTTTTTTCTTTATTCTTTTTCATATTCGGTGGAAATGAGTGTATTTGTGAGTAATAAAGAGATTCTATTGTATCATCGTGAGCCATTTTAGGGCCGAAAGTAAGTATTTCGTTAATCAAATCAAACATATTTTTCCGTAAATACACTGTTCCTGTACTAAAACGTGCAGAAAGTCCAGAATAAATGCGATTTCTTTTTTGTTGCCCGCCGGGTTTCTCAGGTATTACAGCTATATCAAACTTATTTAGTCTTCTTCTTTCGTCATTCATTGCTTGAAATATACTACGATTCATTGCAACATCTTCAACTGTAGATGATGTACAATTATATTTTTCATGTAATTCTATAATAATATCTACTACACCTTTCTTTCCTATTATGTCTCCTGTCTCTGGATTTTTAGAACCTATAGTTGGAATACTTCGATGTCTTTCATATTCCAATACATACAATTCATTATTTGCATCAATCGCAATAACAGTTATAACACTATAGTCAGAATGTTTTGTATCAATATCTGTAGCAGGGTCACATCCAATAAATGTATTAACAGGAATATCTTCATTGTCTTTTACTATATAATTAACACCATCTTCATTTTTAAAGTAACCATTCCAATATCTTATATGTTCTCTTTTCCATATTGCGTCTTCTTCAGATTGTACTTCCATCATATATTCTTGGTAGAATTTTTGAGGCATCCCACTATCTGCATAGAATTTTTTCTTTTCTTTTAGTTTCTTTTTTGTAAAGAAAGAACCCCACAACGGAGTATCATTATCTAATAATGCTTTATAAGTAATTACTTTCCAAGCAAACTCTTTATTTTCTTTTTCAGATTTTGCATAATTATTGAGCAAATTGTTAATAAAAGAATCATAGTGTACAGGAGTGCCGTTAACACGCAACCGACCAGTATGAGGCTCAATAGCGGGATAGATAACAGCAGTAACAAGATTAGCATTCTTATCTCTTGCTTCCTGTGTAATTGTGTTTGCTTCATGCTCGAAGTCGTCGAGTACGATGAGGTCGTATCTTTTGTGTAGTTTTGCTCCTCCTCTGATTCCTGCGACGTTACTTTTGCTGATAAGTTTGCATCCATTTTTTAACTCTATGTCTTCCTCTGTCCACTTTTTTCCTTTTAAATCCCCGAAATAATATTTTAATCTATCGTTAAATTCGAGGTGGTGTCTAATGTAATCCATATTACCTACACTAAGTTTTTGTGTAGCAGAGACCCAAGCATAAAAAAGAAAGTCGTCTTTGCAGAAAACAAAATCTTTTAACATAGATGCTTTTGTCAATACGGTCTTACCATGACCTCTAGGAATAATAATGGCAGTTTGTTTGTTATCATGATTATCAATTGCATCTGCAACTTCGTAATGAAAAAATGGTGTTTCGCTTCGTAAAAAATCATCAGGTAAAAACAATTTACCAAATGCAATTAAATCTGTGTATGCAAGTTTTAGAGCTTCTTCAGCTTCGTTTACATTCTGTGTATTTATATTTGCCATCTATAATAAACTTCCATTGTTTATAGCTTTGAGATTTGCGGCCTACTTGGTGATGTGAATGTTGATTCGGGCCTTTATTTGCTAATCCCCAATAAGATAAGTTTGGTACTAAAATTACTTCTTCCATTTTTTTCTTTTGTATTTTAAATATTCTGCACCTTCATATGCATTAAATATAGTAGTTATTAATCTATTATCATCATCATCATATTTAGGGTCTATTATAGTAACTGGAGCATTAAATATATTTTTATCATCTAATCCAAGTTTGTCTGCATAACTATCCATTATTTTAAATGATGCTACTTGTAATGCATGACTTATGATTCCACTAGCTGGGTCTTTTAATACTTGATAACCTGAAACATGAGTATGTCCACAAGTTAAGATATGGTCTTTCCATCCCATCTGAGCTGCCTTTGCTACACCATGAGCTGTATTCCACATACTATTTCCCTTAAAGGTATGCCTAGCATTTACTCTTATTTCTTTTCCACTTGGGAAAATTAAATTAAGTCTTGCTCCCCATTGTTCATAAACACCACTGTGTTCTCTCATAATAAATTCTAAAGGGTCTCCATCACCACTCCATACATCATGATTCCCTGCTACTAGATATAACCATTCTACTTGATTAACAAAATGCTCTGTAAGTCTCCATGATTCTTTTGCAGAAGTAGATTGTTGTCCATACAATGCTTGGAGTCTTCCTATCCAATTGTTTTGTATATCTCCTAAATTACCTCCAAATAATCCATCTGTATTATTTACAAGATTGCAAAGACTATATATTTCAGCTAAGTCTGTTCCATCGTCATCAACATGAGGGTCTCCAAAATGAAGTATTCCAATAGGCCCGTGCATTTTTATTTTTATGTTTATTAATTTTTTTGATTTCTTTGCTTTTAATTTTTGTGAGTATTGTTTTTTACGATGTTCAATTATTTCTTCAATAGGTAGGTGTTCTACTTCTTCTATCTCTTCTACTTCAAATGGTGATTTTTCTACAACAACTGGTTTTAATGTTTTCTTTGAGCATGCATAACAATACCATCTTTGTCTTTTTTTTGTTTTCCAATACGACCACCCATCTTTTCTCATTCTCCTTGAGCCGCATGAAGGGCATGCTATAATGTTTCCACTATCATCTTTTCTAAGTTCCATCTTGTTTTATCTCTTTAGGTAATTCTTTTTTTCTTTCTGCTATTTGTAAGTCTTCATTTCCAAATCCTTGAAACATTCCTACTATACCAGTTTCTATTTGTTTTACATTGCTACCTGATGTTCCAACAATTTTACCTAATTCTTTTGTAGATTGCAATATGATGTTATCATCTTCACTATAATCTGCTAGATGTTTTAATTTATTTAAAATGTATTCGTGGTCTATTCCTAATCCTTTTGCGACATCTAATACTGACTTTTCTATTTCTTTCATAACTCTTTCCTGCTTTAATAATACAGCTGCTTTTTTACCAGCTTTGTTATCTGACATTTCATTGTATGCTTTTTTATATGCTTTAACAGCTCCCATACCTACAACAATATTTGTAGCAAACATCTTTTCTTTGTTTGTTACCTTTGTTCTTTCCTTAACTCGTTTATTTGTATCTTTAATTGTTTTACTAAATGTATAACGATTTGGATGTTGAGAGAAATCTGTATCCATCTTGACTGTATGCCTATTTAAGAAACTACCTACGACAGTCCTTACCCATCCATTTGCATACTTATAATTTTTTC
>VTLG01006254.1_pt1 | contig 18775 bp, 23 predicted proteins | sample 4694571 | NCBI WGS metagenome assembly VTLG01 (sample SAMN12604809, study PRJNA352737) | marine metagenome | biome: ENVO:00000447; feature: ENVO:00000209|ENVO:00000569|ENVO:01000036; material: ENVO:00002151; isolation source: viral sequences binned using virsorter ...
CAAATACAAAAAGATTGACGAGGAATTTGCTGACAATCTAATCACTTGGGCTGATGTAATTCGGAAGACTTTCTTTGATGGTGGTGTTGATGAAGTCATCTCTACTCGGCGGTTGGATCACATTGTAAAGGCCTTCGCTATCTTTGGTGATAAGATGAAGTCTATTGAATTGTGTGTCGCTCGGTTTGACGATGATACTAAGGCATCATTCCTTGATCTCTATACCAAGATTGATGCTGGTATTCTGGAAACAGAGTCCACTGAAGAAGAGAACAACAATCCTCTTCGTGAAGGTATTGAAGAGAACAATGCTTTCTAAAAAAAGTTTATGTGTAGGGCTTGAAATTTCAATTTTAATCCCTATATATAATATGAGTTTTGGTAGTTTCTCCGAATGAACCAAAAAAAACTACTACTTAACGCACCGCCTTATTGGGGTGCATAACATAATCTTGCTTTTAAAGGAGATAAAAAATGGTAAGAAACACACTTAGTCTATTAGACAACTTCAATCAATTAACACCCTATGCCGTTGGGTTTGATCGCATGTTCGACAACCTCAGCCGTTATGTAGACAACAATGCAACGTCTACAGGGTTTCCGCCTTATAACATTCGGAAGGAAGGTGATTATAATTATGTCATTGAGATGGCATTGGCGGGCTTCGGTAAGAAAGATATCGAAGTAGAAGTTGCTGATGGGACACTTTCAATTCGTTCTGTTAAGGAAAACAATGAAGATGACTCCACAGTATATCGTGGAATTTCTTCTCGCCGATTTGAGCGTAAGTTCACTATGGCAGATGACATTGTTGTGAATGATGCGAAGCTGGAAAATGGTATGCTCATGGTTAATCTTGAGCGAGTTGTTCCAGAAGAGAAGAAACCTCGCCTTGTTACGGTGAAATAGATGAAGGTAATTACAATTGATTACGTCATCTTTCCCCCCTGACCCTTTGGGGTCATAAGGGAAAATAATTAATTGGAAAAGGGAATTGACTTTGATTCCCTTTTCCTTTATTATATAAAATAAATTGATGAAATTCAATTTTACTATCACGGCTAAGTCATTGAAATCATTGACTTTTTTGAAGGAGAAATTATGAAGATATTTGAGTTTGATAGTCCAGAAGATATGAAAGACGGTGCTGTTGCAAAAGAGGTTGATGCTGCTGGTAATCCAGTAGAAACTGAAGCAGACAAAAATGCTAGACTTGCTCGGGAAAACGCTGAGATGCTTGCCGAAGAAGAACGGCAAATGGAAGAAGAAAATCACGGATTAAGGTTTGCAATTAGGCCTATTAAAAATTTCTCTATGGGTAGGATTGAATTTCCTATGGAGATTATTGATGAAGTTAATGACCATATTGATAATGTTATCATTCCAAAAAGTGACAGCTTCGCAGATGGCCTAGTAGGTCAACTTAAAAATGATGAGAAGTCTGCTCAATTAGATTTTCCATTTGATACTGAAGTTGGTAAACAACTGGAAACGGTTTTTAACCAAATCGGTACTACTTTTCTTAAACAGGGTTACGAGAGAGATTCAAAGGCTGAAGTTTTTCAGTGTTGGACTAACCATGCCTATGCTGGGGATTATAATCCTTATCATGATCATGGATGTCAAACTATGGCTGGTCTGTCTGGTTTTCTTTGGTTAAAGGTTCCAGAAGTTATTGAGAGTTTATCAGAACAACCAGAAAAATTAAGTGGTGCTAGTGGTGCTGTCGATGGGTTTACTCATTTGATATGGGGAACAAATAGCAGAAGGGATGTTTTACAATTGCGTGGTCAAACTGAAGACTATGTAAAACCTATTGTTGGGGTAATGTTGGTATTTCCTAATTGGTTGAAACATCAAGTTCTACCTTTCTATGATAAGGGGCGATCACCAACTTGTGATGGAGAAAGGCGTTCTATAGCTATGAACTGGAATGTTAAAGATTCAGAACAAGAAATTATGAAGCATCTATCTGAACGTGAAAAAGTGAAATATGAAGAGATGAAAGCACAGAAGGAAGATGAAACTACTTGGCAGGAAGAGCATTGAGTAAAAAAATTAATTACAAATACAATGAGGATAAGGCACTTGCTGAGCTCTCAAAGTATATTGACTCTACCTATGATGAACATTACAGCAAGAACAAGTTTCAAGCTACAGAGTTTATTATAGATGGTGGCCATGGTGAAGGTTTCTGTATCGGTAATATACTAAAGTATGCACAACGGTACGGAAAAAAGAACGGTAAGGACAGAAGGGACTTGCTAAAAGTTATTCATTATGGTATTATCGCTCTACACGTTAATGATATGGAGAATGGTGAATGACTGAAGTTGAAAGATTAGTATTTTTAGTAGAAGAAATTGGAGTTCTAAAAACTAAAATACGGGAACATGATACAGGACATATTCATACAGCTATTAATGTTCTACAACAACGGGTGAAGGAAGTTAAGGAGAAGTTAAATAATGAACTTAAATAATGAAACGGTTTCTGTATTGAAGAATTTTTCGACAATCAATCAGAACCTTGTGATAAAAAGTGGTAGTAATATTTCTACTATGTCAGCGATGAAAAATATTATTGCTTCAGCTAAAGTGAAAGAAAATTTTCCAGTAGATTTTGCAATTTATGATTTGAATGAATTTCTAGCTGCTCTATCGCTCTTTGAAAAACCTGACTTGGATTTCCATGATGATTTTGTTGTAATAACAGAAAATGGATCAAAAGGTAAATTTTTAAAATATTGGTATTCTGATCCATCAGTTGTTACATCACCAACTAAAGAAATTACTATGCCTGAATGTGAAGTTTCCTTTAACCTAGAAAATAATATGCTGGTAAATGTTCAAAAAGCAGCAGCTGTTATTGGTGCTCCAGATATGGCTTTAGAAGCTATGTCAGTCGGTAAGGCCCTTTTAAAGGTCACTGATAAGAAGAACTCTACGGCAAATGATTATGCGGTTGGTGTTGATGTTAATAATGAAGATGGGAAAGATTTACCATATAAATTTTGGTTCAAGGTTGAAAATTTGAAACTTTTATCTGGTTCTTATAACGTAGCAGTTTCATCCAAGAATATTAGTCATTTTGTTAATTCAAATGTTGATATTAATTATTGGATTGCTTTGGAACCAGAATCTAAATACGATGCCTAATTTGGAGTTTTTATATAATGGAAACATTTTTGTGGGTGGAAATGTATCGCCCCAAGGACATAGAATCATGCGTACTTCCTAAAAATCTAAAGGATACGTTTACTGATTTTATTAGTGAAGGTAATGTACCGAATTTAATTTTATCTGGTACATCAGGTGTAGGTAAAACTACTGCGGCAAAAGCTATCTTAGATGAGCTTGGTTCTACACATATGATGATCAATGGCTCAGAAGAGTCTGGTATTGATGTTCTACGAACCAAGATCAAAAACTTTGCATCCACTGTTTCTCTCCACGGTGGACGTAAGTATATCATTCTGGATGAAGCAGACTATCTAAATCCACAGTCAACTCAACCAGCCCTGCGTGGGTTCATGGAAGAGTTTCATAATAATTGTGGGTTTATTCTTACATGTAATTACAAAAATCGTTTGATACCGCCATTACATTCTCGTTGTAGTGTTGTGGATTTTGCTATCCCCAATGCAGAAAAACCAGAACTTGCTCGTGATTTTATGCAAAGAACTTGTGCTATTCTTGAATCAGAAAATATTAAATATGATAAGCGAGTAATTGCTGAAATGATCAATAAGTATTTTCCAGATTGGAGGCGGGTGTTAAATGAACTTCAAAGGTATTCTGTGTCGGGTACAATTGATGCTGGAATACTTGTAGATATTTCTGAAGTTAATATTAAAGAGTTAATGAGCTCTATGAAAAACAAGGAATTTACTAATGTTCGTAAATGGGTTGTCAATAATTTGGATAATGATACAGTACGTTTATTTCGGCGTATTTATGATAGCCTTTATGATTTTGTGGATGGCAGTAGTATTCCTCATGTGGTTGTTATCCTTGGTGAGTATCAGTATAAAGCTGCTTTTGTTGCAGATCAAGAAATTAATTTGATGGCTTGTTTTACAGAGATCATGGCAAGGGCTAAATTTAAATGACAGAGAAAATTCCTTTAACCAGAGATGAAGTGAAAAATTATGATATACTTGTAACTAGGCCAATCTTTATTAAAAATATTCTTGATGAAGTTGGTACTGGTTTACATTCTCGCTTACAAAGGATTATTCTTAAAACGGGGGATGAATGGCAAAGGCGATTGACTGTTGTTCAAGCAAATATCACGAATCTTAATATGCATGATAGGTATGAAGATTTTAAAACTGTAAGTGATATAGTGGTTTCATATGCTGAGAAAATGGGCTCTACTCCTATCAAGTGCCGAACTTCGGATTGCTGGGGTGTTCTATATAAGAGGGATGACTTCGCAGTTGCTCATGCACATTGGCCAAACATCTGGTCATGGGGTTATTATGTGAAAGTACCGCCGGGCTCAAGTCCTTTAGTTTTTCCAGAGGGTAAAGAGGGAAACTATTATGTATTTCCACAAGTAGGAGATTTGGTTATATTCCCTGCTTGGATAAAACATGAAGTGCCACCGTCTAATGTTGATGAAGATAGAATGTTAGTTGGTGGTAATATCGAAAGAATACCACATAAGGATTTGCCGTTACCTAGTACAGAAGAAATAAAAAACGTAGTTGCGCCTTCTACCAATTTGGTAAAATAAAATGATTGAAGTTCTTGACGATGTTTTAGAATTACATAACGCAATATTGGTTGATGATGCAGTCAGAAAATTATCATGGAACTACTATTACAGCTCTGAACCAACTAAACCAAATAAACATTGGCACGTTCTGTGCGGTCATGATGAATTAGAATGTACAGATAATGGATATGATTGGGCTCATTATATATTTGAAGCTGCAAAGAAAAAATTAGAAAGTTTTGATAATACATTACCCATGTATCATCATCTTGATTATGAGAGAATTTATTGCAATGCTCACACGTTTGGTATAGAACCACATCTTCATGTCGATGATGGTCAGTTTACTATGATATATTATCCTATACTGGATTGGAAACCAGAGTGGGGTGGTGGGACTTTGATTAAAGGTAAACTGGTAGATTATGTTGGAAATAGATTGGTTATTTTTAATGCAGATTACCCACATAAGGCTATGTCTATATCCAGAGAGTGTTACGATTTAAGAACAAACGTGGTTTTTAAGTGTCATGTATGAATTGGAAGAAAAGATTGATTTCTTAAAATCTTTGGGATGTGATTCCGTAAAACACAAAAATCAAACTTTATTAAGTCATCTTATAGGGGTTCATAATTTATTGAAAGAATGGGGCGCACCAGAGTATTTACAGGATGCTGGATTGTTTCATTCTGTCTATGGTACTACTTATTTTAAACCAAAAATAACCGTAGATAGAGATGCTGTTCGTGAACTAATTGGTAATCATGCTGAAGCTTTGGCTGCAATATTTTGCTTCATGCCTCACCCAAGGCTTGACGGTATAAATAATCAAGAGAATGAACTAGTAAGAAATGATTTACTTTTATTGAATAGTGCAAATGCAAATGATATGGCAGAAAATAATATGATGACTTGGGAAGAAGCATATGAGTAGGGTTATAGATGTTTATGATAATGTTATGGAACAACATGAAGCAGAATTTATTGATGCTAAAATGAAAAAAGTACATTGGCAATATGAGCATTGGCAATCGGATAAGAAAAAAGAAGGCTATCATTGGAATCGGTTTGCTGGAAATACAGCAGAAGAAATAGCAGGGGGTGAGTTTGACTTTGTGTTACCAATATGGGAAACTGCAAAATACAAATACGATTTTGAAAGAAAATATAACATCTCCGAATTTAAACGTATATACATGAACGCCCACACTCATGGTGTTGAACCAAATATTCATTATGATGATGGTGATTTTACTTTGATTTATTATCCACGATTGGATTGGAAAGCAGATTACGGAGGCGGTACTGCTATTTATGAGGAAGATGGTGGCAGCAGGGCCCCAACACATGATTACAGGACAGACAAGTTAATAGATTATAGGGGAAATCGTCTACTAGTATTTGATGCTTACCTACCACATCAAGGTATGCCAGTTATTAGAGATTGTCATAAATTACGAACAAATATTGTTTTTAAAGGTTATTGTTCTGAAGGTGGCCGACAGAGACTTGACTTCTATAAAAAATGAAATATAACGAAAGGTGATAAAAATGAATGATACTACCGATTACAGAACTGCCGAGAAATTGCTTAATATGGAGTCCATGCCGGCAATAAAATTGGGGTTTACTACAATGAGTTTAGATGATGTAAATGCTATCAATAATTATATTGATGATAATATGGACAGGTTGCCGGATTTATCACCGACATTGGTAGGTCAAATAAAACAACACAAAAATTCAGCACAACCAGAATTCATTTTAGATGATCCAGTTCCCCAAGCATTAAGCAATTTTTTTATTGAACTTGCAAAAGAATATTCTGCTGCTCATCCGCTATCAGAAGATATGAAAAGAAATATTGGGCCAAAAGAAGATTATAAAGTAAATAGAATGTGGTCTGTTCATAGTTATGCTGGAGATTATAATCCTATGCATGAACATGGAACAGTAAGTGGCCGAGGTGTATCCATGATTGCGTTTCTTAAAGTGCCACCACAAATAGCTAAATTGGAAGAAAATTACGTTGAGAAGGCCGGTGTGAGCAATTTAAATCATGGAAATGCCGGTGCTACTGATGGAGTTACACAATTCATTTGGTCTATGAATAGCATGTATGATGCTCCTAGATTTAAACATCCTACATATGCACATGTTTTTCCGACAGTAGGAAAGGTTTGTGTGTTTCCTATTTGGATGCATCATCAAGTATCTCCGTTTTATGGAAAAGGCGAACGCCGCACCATGTCTTGCAACATAGATATAATTAATCATGCATGAACTAAAAGACTATCTTAATGCGATAAACTATACTAAAAAACCTCTTTTAGATACGGAAGATGAAGATTGGGAAAAGAGATATGCCCCATTTATTGTAAATAAATGTGTCGCTCCATTCCCTGATACGGTCATGTTAGTGAATGAAATTAACCAATTACACCACCTAGATAAGAAACTTCAGTTTGATTTTTTAATAAATAGTTTACGACCAAGGAAAAGATACACACCTTGGCTGAAGGCGAAGAAATTAAAAAATCTAGAGTATGTTAAAGAGTATTATGGGTATAATAACGAAAAGGCAAAGGAAGCTCTTGATATACTAAATGATGAACAGATTTCCGCTATAAAACAAAAGTTAAATAAAGGTGGAAGAAATGGAAGAAGTTAGTTGGACACAGGAGCAGATGCTAGAAGTTGGGTTGAAAGAGCCCGATGATTTTTTAAAGGTACGAGAGACTCTATCCCGTATTGGTGTTGCTTCCCGAAAAGAAAGAAAACTATATCAGTCCTGTCACATATTACATAAGCAGGGAAAGTACTATATTGTCCACTTCAAAGAGCTCTTTGCTCTTGATGGCAAGAAAACTAATTTATCAGAGAATGATATAGCAAGGCGCAATACAATTACAAATCTTTTAAAGGATTGGGGCTTGATACATATAATTGGCGATCTTACAGAAGTTGCGCCTTTAAGTCAAATTAAAGTTCTTTCTTTTGATGAAAAGAAAGATTGGATACTAGAAACCAAGTATAATATAGGTAAGAAAAAAGAAGCCTAATGGAGAAGTTCTCAGAATTTATTACAGAGGCAAAAAAAGAAAACTATAGAGTTGTTGTTCTTTCAGTTGAACATAATGAAACTTCGACTACTGCAAAACGCATCAAAGAAGAGTCTGATAAGTTAGGCCTTGCAAACTATGTCATTTCATTAGATGGCGCAAACTTGTCCTACGATAAGACTTATAAAATTCATGAAGCTGGTGATGAAAAGGGATTTGATATTTCTTCTTCTGATACTGTGGTGTTTGTTCGTGGAACACCAACTAGAGATAGCTCATTAGATTTGATTTCGGAGTTAGAAAAGATAGGCATTTGCTGTGTCAATCCTAGAGATACAATTTCTATAGCCGCAGATAAGTACCGTACATATATCAAATTAAAAGATTACGGATTAACTCAACCTAAAACGGTTCTTGTACCAAATCAAGATGAACTAGAAAGTGCAGTTGAAAAACTGGACACAAAGTTTCCTATGATAATGAAAACTTTGAGAGGATCACAAGGCGTTGGTGTCCTTTTTATTGAATCAGAACGAGCGTTAACTTCAATAGTGCAATTGATGTACAAAACAGATGCAAGTGCAGATTTATTAATTCAAGAATATATTAAGAGTGAATTTGATGTTCGTGTGATTGTTCTTGGTGGTAAAATTATCGGTACTATGCAAAGAGATGTTGTAGAGGGCGATTTTAGAAGTAACTATTCTCAGGGCGCAAAGGTTAAGTCCTACAAACTGTCAGAACTTGAAACAGAACAATGTTTACTCGCTGCAAAAGCATTAGACGGTATTCTAACTGCTGTAGATTTTATCCCATCTAGCAAACCTAAGACAAAACCACCATTTATACTAGAAGTAAACAGCAGTCCAGGCAGCGAAGGCATAGAGGAAGCAAACTCTGGATTAAATGTTGCGAAGACAATTTTAGAACATTTCAAAGACGTTGCATCAAGACGCACTACACCAGTTCAATGTGGATTTGAGGAAGTAGTAAACATTGATCCATTTGGAGAGCTCGAGGCAAAGTTTGATACAGGTAACTCTGCATTTTCTGTGCTTCACGCAGAGGACATTAGTGTTAAAGGAAAGAAAATTACTTTTACATTACAGGGCAAAACTATAACCACAAATCTAATAAAAACCTATCAGGCAAATACTGGTGGTGGAAATGATGAAAGGCCTATTGTACAACTGCCTATGGAGTTTGCAGGCAGTACCTATGATGTCATGTTCGGATTAAACGATAGGGATAATATGTCAACTGAATGTTTGTTAAACAGATATGTGATGTCAGAATTTCTAAACGTAATGGTAAATCCAGCTAGAAAATATATCGTTACAACCAAATATGTCCTTGACAAATAACTATAAAGATGATATAGTCACTGTATGAATTTTTATACCAATGTAATTCAATGGGGAAACAATCTCCTTGTTCGTGAAATTAAGAATGGTCAACGAACCAATTCTAAAGTTCGATATTCTCCTACACTCTACGCCCCTGTACAAAAACAGACTCCGTACAAAAATCTTACTGGCGGTTATGTAGCTGATATATCCTTTCCCACAATGAAGGAAGCGAAAGAATGGGTTTCTTCTATGAAGAATCAGCCCCATCTTGTATATGGAAATACACAATATCCATATTCTTATATCGCTGATAATTATCAAGGTCAGGTTGATTGGGATTTGGAAAAAATACTTATTGTAACCATTGATATTGAAGTACAGTGTGAAAACGGTTTTCCAGCTGCTGATCTTGCTGAAGAAGAAATGCTGTCAATAACAATCAAAAATCATCAGAATAAAAAGATTGTTGTTTGGGGTATTGGTGAATTTAAGAATGACCGTGAAGATGTAACATATGTTAATTGTAAAAATGAAAGAGACTTGTTTGATAAGTTTCTATATTTTTGGGAGAAACATCAGCCCGATGTTGTGACAGGGTGGAATACAGAATTTTTTGATATACCATATTTGTGTAACCGAATTAAAAAACTTTTTGGTGAAGAGGAACTAAAACGCCTGTCACCTTGGGGTGGTGTAAAAGAACGTGAAGTTTATCAGATGGGCCGTAATCATCAGGTATATGAGATACAAGGTATTGCAGCGTTAGACTATTTTGATTTGTATAGAAAGTTTACATATACGGCTCAGGAATCTTATCGTCTGGATCATATTGTAAAAGTTGAATTGGGGGAACAAAAATCAGGTAATCCATACGAGACATTTAGAGAATGGTATACGAAAGATTATCAATCTTTTATTGAGTATAATATTAATGATGTTGAACTTGTTGATAAATTAGAAGACAAAATGAAACTGATTGAGCTGTGTTTAACTATGGCTTATGAGGCAAAAGTAAATTATATTGATGTCCTTGGTACTGTTCGTTATTGGGATGTCCTAATATATAATTATTTAAGAGAGAAAAATATTGCAATTCCACAGAAAATGCAAGCAGAAAAAGTAAATCAATATGAGGGAGCATATGTAAAAGAACCTCAGATCGGTGAACATAAATGGGTTATGTCGTTTGACCTTAACTCACTATACCCTCATTTGATTATGCAGTATAATATCTCACCAGAGACTTTGGTAAATGGTGGTGGAAAACCAGCTGAAGGATGGGTTGACAAAATTCTGGATGGTGTAATGGTAAATAGTACAGAATATTGCATGACCCCAAATGGTGCTTTCTTTAGCAAAGACAGACGTGGGTTTTTGCCAGAGTTAATGGAGAATATGTACAATGATCGAGTCAAATATAAAAAACTTATGCTCGAGGCTGAACAAAAATATGAGGACACTAAAGACCCGAATATTCTCAAAGATATATCACGATATAACAACATACAAATGGCGAAAAAGATTTCTCTTAATAGTGCGTATGGTGCAATTGGGAATAATTGGTTTCGCTATTTTGATCTTATGGTTGCTACAGCAATTACAACGTCTGGTCAGTTGTCTATTAGATGGATTGAAAAGGCTCTTAACATCTACCTTAATAAAATCTTGGAGACAAAAAATGAGGATTACGTTATCGCATCTGATACCGATTCAGTTTATATCACTTTTGACCGGCTGGTTAGCAAGTTGTATGCTGAGGGAACAAAATCTGAAAAAATTGTCACCTTCTTGGATACTATTGCAAAAGAGAAGCTGGAACCTTTTATTGATAAAAGTTATAAGTCTCTTGCTGAAAATATGAACGCATATGATCAGAAAATGGTTATGTCGAGAGAGGTTATTGCAGACAAAGGCATCTGGACTGCCAAAAAACGGTACATCTTAAATGTGTGGGATAGTGAGGGGGTACGATATAAAGAGCCTCATTTAAAAATCATGGGTATTGAAGCGGTCAAGAGTTCTACGCCACAAGTATGCAGAGAAAAGATTAAAGAGGCATTGAAGATTATCATGAACGGAACTGAAAAAGAACTAAACACTTTCATACAAGAATTTAGAGAAGAGTTTATGTCTTTGCCACCAGAGTATATCGCATATCCACGTTCTGTTAATGGAGTTAAAAAATATACAGACATTTCTCAAAGCACTTATGATCTTGAAAATGGTGAACAAGTTAAATATGGATTTTTTAAGAAGGGGAGTCCAATAGCTGTTAAGGGCGCAATTTTATTCAATATGCTCATTGAGAAACATAAATTACAAAACAAATTCGCTTCGATTAATGATGGAGAAAAAATAAAATTTGTTCATCTAAAAGAACCGAATCCTTATCAATCAAGTGCGTTTTCCTTTATTACTACTTTTCCGAAGGAACTTGACATTTTGAAGTATGTAGACTATACTACACAATATGAGAAGAGTTTTATTGAGCCGTTGAGCTTCATTACAGATAAAATTAATTGGGCAATTGATGGAAGTTTTGGAGCACAAGGAACATTATTGGATTTTTTTGAATGAGTGAATTATATCAGTTATTATCTTCGACAGCAGATTCTACAGGCCTACCTGTTATGAATACTTCTTTATTTCTGGAAACGGTAGAAAAATATGGTAGAGAAGAATTTAGAAAAGTTCTCGCTGATTATATTACCAAAGAAAAACCCGCATTTCCCTTTTTTGAATTTGACCAAAACAAGGTTGTTGAAAGTTTTCATAAGTTAAAACAGGCTGACTATACAAAGTACATTATGAATTCTGATAAGGAAGTCATAGAGAAGTATGATGATTACAAATATTCATATGCAGAGTATGGTCTTGGTGTAATTGAAGGCCCACCAACATTTAATTATGTTAGTGATTCTTTTATGAATGATCTGCGAATGGCCTGTGGTTCTTATGGTTACAAATCTGCTGTACAGAGATGGAATGAGGGTGATAATATATGGGGAGCTTTCGGCCCTATTTTTCGTGGTGTTAATGACAGAAAACATTTAACTCCTAGAACATATCAAATGTCTTTTCGATTGGGTACATATATTGCTACACAATTCAAACCTATTGTCGCAAAAACAATTTATGAAATGTCTAATGCAAAAACTGTACTAGATACTTCTATGGGTTGGGGTGACAGATTAGTTGCTTTCTATGCGTCTAATGCTTCACACTATATTGGCTGTGATCCTAATCCAAATACTTATGATCGCTATCACGATATGATAAAGTTCTTTGATAAATTAACAGGTGGTAAAAAGACTGTACAGATTTATCGTTGTGGTGCTGAAGATTTACCTTGGGAAGATATTAATAATGTAGATTGTGCATTTACGTCGCCGCCATATTTCAGTACAGAAAGATACAACGAAGGCGGTAAGTTTGAAGAAGATCAGTCATGGAGTAAATTCTCTACATACGAAATGTGGAGAGACTTCTTTTACCTACCAGTGGCTAGAAAGAGTTTTGAATCTCTAAGTGACAATGGTGTATTAATGGTCAACATACTTGACCCAAAAGTTAAAGGAAAACGATATCGCTCAGGTGATGAACTTTGTGACCATTTAAAAGAGCACTTTATAGGACAATGTGGGATGCGTATAATGCAGCGGCCTCAGGGAGCTTCTGTGTTCAAAGATGAAGATGGAAACTTTGATAAAACAGCTATGGACGTTTTCATGAAGAAGGTGTACATTGAGAATATCTGGTGTTTTGCTAAAAACAAAGAATTTGATTTATTTCGTCATACTAAGAGTAATACATTGGAGCAATTCTTTGCTTAGACTACCAATTACATTTACAGGAGAATTAAAATCAATTGTAACTTGGTGTGAAAATGACACAGAATTTTCTCCTGTTATAACGAAATATAATAAGGATAAACATTGGTCAGCTATATCATTACGAGGATATGGCAAAGACATTTACCAGATAGGTAAAGGTGGAGTTTTAGGAACAGATGAAGTTGATGAATTACAAGACACTCCTTTATTCAGAGAATTAAAAATCCATAAAATTTTAGAAAAGATTCCAGCAGAGACAGAACGAGTTCGGCTTATGAAACTAAAGGCTGGAACAAAGATATCAAAACACACTGATAAAGTTGATAAGGATATAAAATCTGGTAAGATTATTCGGTTACATATTCCTGTTATAACCCACAAAAAAATTCTCATGAAGTCATGGTTGAAAAATTTGACAGTAGAAACTAATTTTAAAAAGGGTGAATGTTGGTGGTTAGACGTAAGTAGAGCTCATGAAGTGGATAACAATTCTGATGTAGATAGAATACATCTAGTTATAGATATTTTTAATAATGATGCGATTAGGGAATATTTCAATCGTCCAAATTTAGATGATTTTGAATCTGTATGGGAAATTTTTAAACAAAACAAAGAATGGTTTCCTCATGTGCGTAGTTATCATATAAAACATAGGTTAATGTGGGGTCAAGTGTACTTCAAGAACAATGTTGTAATTACACACCAAAAGTATAAAAGAGATAACAAGCTTGGTAATGCTGTTGCAAAAGCGGGGGATACAATCTTACATCAAATAGTGGCAAAAGAAAGAGATGGCTCTGCACAGAAAACCATTGAAGAGTTTTTTGAGTTTGTTAATGGAAACGTCTGGTTAACAGTGCGAGAAAACAACAATCGAGCTAATGCCTTCTACAGGAAGGTGGGAATGGATCAAGTCGGTAAAATAAGTTGGGCCCAAGGAAAAATGCCTGGCCTTGTTTGGAAAAAGGAAAAAGGGTCTTGACTTTTACCTGCTAAAGTAGTAAAGTAGTATAAATAAACATAGAGAGTAAAATCTCTACCTTAATTGGATAAGATAAAAGGAGAAATCTAATGAGAAACGTACATACGTTTAATGTAAACGACACTAACACATACACACAACAAGATATTGATATACTCAATTCTTTAATTGTCAAAGAAGCATATCCAGAGCTATACAACAATAATAATTTTGAAACCATAGAATTTACTGGTTTTTGTCGTGTCGAAGAAGGCAATATCACAACTGATTTGGGTGGTGGTACTACCACATATGATGTTTATGGTAGATCACAACAAGCAAGACTTGCTGGTGGAGCTACCGATGAAGAAGATGAACAATTAGAAAAATCATATACTAGTTCTGGAACCAAACTTTTTCTTCCACCCCCAGCATATTACACAGCGGATGGTACTAACCATACTATTATTACTGGACACAGGAGAAACAGTGTCCATAAAAAATACAATTTTACAAATAGAATCGCTTCACAATATGTTAGGAAGTCTGGTTTTACTGATGAGCAAGTTGCGAGTGAATTGTCAGCTCTAGGTAATATTTGGAATCCAAAAGAACCACCAGCTGTTTCAGCAAAACAATATGATATTGAAGCAGATGGAATTCGTGCAGTCGATAGAGAGTGGATCGAACATGATTTGTCGGTAATTTATGATCGTCTAAAACCTCAGGCAAAAGCTGCTGGCATTGGAGAAACTAAACTTACAGAAATGACTGCTGTTGTTTTTAATGCTACTTTGCATAAGTCTAAAACCGGCCAGAAACCACAGTTACCAATGGGTGAAGAAAGGGCTTCAGAATGGTTGGCAAACTCTCAATACAAAAATCTTCCCAATAAAATTGAATACAAACCTCTTTCATATTCAACTTGGGGCAAGAACTTTTCTACCTTGATGATATATGCTAAGAAGAATCCAGATGTAGAGATACGAGTTGTTGTTCATGCTGCTACCATCACTAAGGGTAAAGAAGAATATGATAGGCGTGTTGCAAGATTTTATAACAAAATGCATGAAGTTTTAGATGCTGTTGCTTTTGTAACTAAAGTCGGCAAACCTTTACGTTTTGGTAATATCGTATTATACGGTGCTATACCACAACTTCCAGAATTTCACGATTTAACAAAACTTAATTTGTTTCTTAAAGATGGCGATGGGGAGTATTATCAAAAATAAGGATATATATATTATATTATGGGTAATGTAGATATAGATTTTTATTGCAGAGTTTACGATGATTTTCTTGAACCTGAGCTATGTGACGCATATATTGATTTGTATGAAGCAACTTTACAGTTAGATGCTGAAAAGGTAAGAAAACTTAGTATATGTTATAGAGAAGATGGATCACAAATTTGTGGTGGATGTAATTGTATGCGTCTTAATCCACATGAATATGAACGCTTTAATTCTCTCAATAGTTTACTCATTGGAAAATTTCAGAACATATTAGTGCAATATAAAAAGGATGTGAACTTACACCCTCTTCAATTCCCAAACGATTTCGGCTGGGAAGAATTAAGAATTAAAAGATTTCTTATTGAAGGTAGTGATAAGGAAAATCATGGTAAGAATAATTATCACGGTTTAGAAAATCATGTGGATGTCTACAGCCACGCCCACGCTAAGAGATTTTTATGCCTCATGGTTTATTTAAATGATGATTTTGAAGAAGGTGAAACACATTTCTCCACATTCAAAATGTCAGTAAAGCCAAAGAAAGGCCGACTTTTCATATTCCCCCCACAATGGACGTATTTACATAATGGTAGGCGACCACTTCCCCCATCAAATCGTATGGCAAAATATTTCATAATGACCCATACTAATTATACTGATTTGAGTGAAGTTAACGAGTATGATGGTAATACTTTTCAACGGGAAACTGTTGCTTATGATCCCAACATAAAGGGAATGAAACCAGAGGAACAAGCTTGGCCGAGCTCTACAGGTAGATCAGACAAATGGCATTAAATCATTATACCAAAGTTTATGATAATTTCTTATCTGATAATGTGTGTGATCAATATGTTAGATGTTTTGAAGAAACTATGGTAAAGGATAGAGCTGAAGTAATTGATACCAGTATTTGTTATGGAAAAGAAGTCGGAGCTGCTGGACAACCGATTTGTGGAAACTGTAATTGTCAAAGAATGAACCCTATGGGATTTGATAGATTTATTCCTCTTAATAAAATAGCACTTAATCAATTTTTAGATGTTGTTGATCGGTATATAAAAGATGTTGATTTACACAAATCTCAATGGCCAGTTAACTATGGTTATGAAGAATTTAGAATGAAAAGATTCTTGGTGAGTGATGGTGGCCCTGATTCTGAACAGTTTAAAGATCATGTCGATGTAACTTCTCATGAAGGTGGGAAGAGATTTTTAATTATGATGGTTTATCTTAACGATGACTTTGAGGGTGGTGAAACCGTTTTTCCCGTACTTGGAGATACGATAACGCCTAAGAAAGGCAGACTATTATTATTCCCGCCTACATGGAATTATCTGCATCATGGAAATCCCCCATTAAAGCCGGGATATGCTAAGTATTTTCTAATGACATACTTAAACTATACGGATATGCAAAAATGAGTGATTTGAGTTTTGAAGAGAAAGTAGAGTACCTAGATAAAAAACTTGCAGAATATCTTGAAAGTTTAGGATACCAAAGAAATGAAAGATTAGTTGATCATTTAATAGGTACTGCATATATTTTAAGAGAAATGAAAGGCCCATCTTATTTGGTAGATGCTGGGTTATTCCATTCCGTATATGGAGAAGCTTCATCTAGAAAGATGCCATCCAATTCTCTTATTGAAAGACATGAAGTACAGGAAGTCATTGGAAAACAAGCAGAGGAAATTGTTCATCATTTTTGTACAATACCCCATCCAAGAACAGAAAATATTTTAGCAATGGAAGATAGTCAATTGAGGACGGATTTAATCATGTTATGTCAAGCTAATAATCAGGAAATGGGTAGTCCACAATAATGTTAGAAGTGATTATGGATTGTTGTTCAAAAACTTATCTTGATATGATGAAGCATGCTGCGCTACAGAGTACCAGCTGGAATTTAAAGTACCCTATAGGACTTGATGATAAGCATCTCAAGCTTGATATAATTGAGAACGAACCGCTTGAACCAATACTTGCTGGCATGGCAATGGGGCTTCTTATACAGATATACGATAAGGGTGGAAAGGATTTCTTTTTACCAGAAGTATCGTATTGTTCTATTAGCATGAAGGACAAGCATAGAAAAGATAATCTCCATGTGGATCATGAGCATGACGAGGATTATATCAAGATACTTGGTTTGTTAAACAGTGATTGGGGCCCGCAATTTGGTGGTTTGTTTGAACATGGTGATGAAGCAATTCCTATGGTTCCTACTTCTTTTGTAGTTTTTGATCCAAGGATTATGCATCGTGCTTCCGAAATTACTACACACCAAAAGAGATTGGGTCTTGATTTTACCGTAAAGAAAAAATAATGGATAATTATATTCGGATTTATGAAAATGTTATGAGTCCTGAGAGATGTAAACGTCTTATTGATATGTTTGAGAGAGACAAAGAACATCAGGAAGTTCAAGATTGTGGACGGGGTGCTACTCTTACACAAATTAATTTACTACATTCACCAGATACTATATGGAGAGAGGAAGTAAATAATTTAACAAATGTTATTATGAATTCAGTGGAACAATACAAAAAAGATTGCGAAATTGTAGATAATCAATGGCCGAAGAAATTTGGTTTTGAGCCACCTAAAATTAAGCGTTATATGCCTGGCGGGCAAGATAGATTTCCAGATCATGTCGATGTCCTAGATCATAAGACTGCAAAAAGATTTCTAGTTGCTTTCCTATACCTAGACGATAATGAAAAGGGGGAAACGGTTTTGAGTCCAAAAGATGGCAAATTTGTTTCTTTTTGTACACTTGGTTCCTTGTTATTGTTTCCACCACTATGGCCGTGGAGACATGCTGGTATCTTTCCAGTAGACAAACCGAAATATATTGTAGGAAGTTATTTACATTATCCTTGACATTTAGTAAACTTCATGTTATATAAATACTATTATTAGATTTTACACATGGAGACATTGAATGAGTTTGCAACAATACGTTCGGCAAGTTAGACCCCGAAACGAATCCTATACACCCCATGTAGAAAAGATTCAGAATTTTTTAAGAGAACTGACAATATCTCCTTTTTATCAACAGAGGGGTACTTTTAATCCATTCTATGTTTTGGACGATGGATTAGCTACTACTATTGCTGATAAATTATCAGAAAAAGAATATGATGAACTTTTATTCAAATCAGTAGAATCTGGTTCTGGAGAATTAATTCATAGCGATAAAGGAAAGTTTGAATTTCAACTTGTAATAAAAAGAGGTGATTCTGAAATAGAACTTCCACAATATATTAAGATTACTAAGAAATCAGTTATCGGCCATTATGGTATGAAAACGAGGAAGTCTGCTACGGCATCTTCTAATGTTAACGAATTTCTATCTATGTATTTTCTTGCTCACACAGAATTTACAGATGCCCAGACATTTATGCAAAATGTTGCCGGACTATCTGGTGGAACAGGTGTTTATACAGGTGAAGATGAGGAAGTAACTTATGAAAAGCTTATTGAATTACTAGACAAAGATGAAACAGCGATTAGAGATATTAATATAGGATATCAAAACTCTCTTGCAATTAAGAAAGAAGTTTCTAGTTGGGAAAAATTATATTGGACGCCAAAAAAGAAACCAGCTGGA